>ENA-OROM01000363-OROM01000363.1-human-gut-metagenome-genome-assembly--contig:-NODE-363-length-60287-cov-7.904884_pt1 | contig 60287 bp, 56 predicted proteins | sample MGYA00242129_ERZ509050 | MGnify/ENA primary metagenome ERZ509050 (study PRJEB26280, sample SAMEA2338701) | human gut metagenome | biome: human gut; feature: human-associated habitat; material: faeces...
GTTATAGTGGGAGCCAAAGCTTGGACACCATAATCATTTCTTACTGAACTGTAACCTTATTATTAGCCTAATCGTTCAATTCGACTATTTTCTCTTGACATTGCACATATTTAGGCATATACTAAACACGTAAAATAAAGGAAAAGGAGGCAATTTATCAATATGGATAACATGATAGAAATAAGATGGCACGGTAGAGGCGGTCAAGGTGCAAAAACAGCATCTTTATTACTTGCTGATGCTGCTTTTAATACAGGAAAGTATATTCAAGGGTTTCCTGAATATGGTCCTGAAAGAATGGGTGCTCCTATTACAGCCTACAATCGAATTAGTAGTACTCCAATTACTATTCATAGTAATATTTACGAACCAGATTATGTTGTAGTAGTAGATGATACTCTTTTAGAATCTGTAGATGTAACAGCAGGACTAAAAGAAAATGGAGCAATAGTTATTAACACAACTAAATCTGAAGAATATTTAAAAAAGAATTTAAAAGGATATCAAGGTGATATATATACTATAGATGCTAGAAAAATATCAGAAGAAGCTTTAGGAAGATATTTTCCTAATACTCCTATGCTAGCAGCTATTGTAAAAGTAAGTAAAGTTATGACTGATGAAGCTTTACTAGAGGATATGAAAGGTTCTTTTAAACATAAATTTGCTAAAAAACCTGAGGTAATTGATGGTAATATGAAAGCTTTAGAAATAGCCTTAAAGGAGGTTAAAAAAATATGACAAATATAAATCCTAATACTCCTATGGAGAAAATGACTCCTGGTGGTGATATCTACACTGCAGGAAATGCAAGAGAATTTAAAACTGGTGATTGGAGAAGCGTAAAACCTATCTTTTTAAGTGAAAAGTGTAAACAATGTGGTTTATGTTTTCCTGTTTGTCCTGATGATGCTATACCAGTTAATTCTGATTTAAAAAGAGAAGATTTTGATTATGATTATTGCAAAGGATGTGGCGTATGTGCAAAAGTTTGTCCATTTGGTGCAATTGAAATGAAAGAAGAATAATAAATAAGAAAGGAAGAAAAAAACATGAGTATAAGAGAAAGATTAAGTGGTAATGAAGCAGCTGCAACTGCTATGAAACAAATTAATCCAGACGTTGTAGCAGCTTTTCCAATTACTCCATCTACTGAAATCCCACAATACTTTTCAACATTTGTAGCAAATGGAACTGTCGATACCGAATTTGTTGCAGTAGAAAGCGAACACAGTGCTATGTCTGCTTGTATTGGTGCAGAAGCTGCTGGAGCAAGAGCTATGACAGCTACTTCTGCAAACGGTTTATCTTTAATGTGGGAAATGATTTACATCGCTTCTAGCTTAAGATTACCAATTGTTTTATCTTTAGTAAATAGAGCTATATCAGGTCCATTAAATATCCATAATGACCATTCAGATGCTATGGGAGTACGTGATAGTGGATGGATTATGCTATTTTCAGAAAACAACCAAGAAGCATATGATAATACTTTAATGGCTCATAGAATTGCTGAACATAAAGATGTTATGCTACCTTTAATGGTATGTCAAGATGGATTTATCACTTCACATTCAATTGAAAATATTGAATTAGAAGAAGATGAAAAAGTAAAAAAATTTGTAGGAGAATATCATCCTGAGCATTATTTATTAAATCAAAAAGAGCCTATAGCTGTTGGACCTTTAGATGTACAAAGTTATTTATTTGAACATAAAGCTCAACAAGCAGAAGCTATGAAAAACGCAAAACAAGTTATTTTAGATGTTGCAAAAGACTTTGAAAAAATGACAGGAAGAAAATATGGATTATTTGAAGAATATAAATTAGAAGATAGTGAAATTGCTATTGTTTGTATGAATTCTACTGCAGGAACTACAAAATTTGTAGTAGATAAATTAAGAAAACAAGGAATAAAAGCAGGATTATTAAAAATTCGTGTATTTAGACCTTTTCCTGCTGAAGAAGTTGCTAATAGCTTAAGTCATTTAAAAGCTATTGCTGTTTTAGATAAATCAGATTCTTTAAATGCTGCTGGTGGTGCTTTGTTTGAAGATGTTACTTCTGCAATGTATGTAAATAACAAACATGTACCTGCTGTAAATTATATTTATGGTATTGGTGGTAGAGATACAAAAGCTGATGATATTGAAAAAGTTTATAAAGATTTACTAGAAATTAGTAAATCAGGAAAAGTAGAAAATCCTTATAGATATTTTGGATTAAGAAAGGATGGTGAAAAATAATGCCTTACAATGTAAAAGAAATCGTAGCAAATAAACCTTCTAGATTTACTGCCGGACATAGAATGTGTGCTGGTTGCGGTGCTCCTCCAGCTGCTAGAATGATTATGAGAGCTTTAAAACCTGAAGATCATGCAGTAGTTGCTGGTGCAACTGGATGTATGGAAGTTTCTACTTTTATTTATCCATATACTGCTTGGACAGATTCTTTTATCCATACTGCTTTTGAATGTGCAGCTGCAACTTTATCAGGAACTGAAGCTGCATACCAATCACTAAAAAAGCAAGGAAAAATATCTAATACTACAAAATTCATTGCATTTGGTGGAGATGGAGGAACTTATGACATAGGGCTTCAAAGTTTATCTGGAGCTATGGAACGTGGTCATGATATGGTTTATGTTTGTTATGACAATGGAGCATATATGAATACTGGAATTCAAAGATCTTCTGCTACACCTAAATTTGCAGATACTACAACATCACCTGCCGGAAAAGTAATTCCTGGAAAAATGCAATCTAGAAAAGATTTAACTAAAATAATGGTAAGTCATCACCTTCCTTATGTTGCTCAAACAATTGGCTATATGAATTTTAAGGATTTATATGAAAAATCTGAGAAAGCAATTTATACAGAAGGTCCTACATTCTTAAATGTTATGACCCCTTGTCCTAGAGGATGGGGATATCCAACAGATATGCTAATGCAAATTAATAAATTAGCAGTTGATACATGTTATTGGCCATTATATGAAGTAATTGATGGAAAATATAAAATAAACTATAAACCTGCTAAAAAATTACCAATTGAAGAATTTTTAAAACCTCAAAAAAGGTTTAAACATATGTTTAAACCAGGTAATGAATGGATGATAGAAGAATTCCAAAAAGAAGTTGATAAAAGATGGCAGGAATTATTAGATTTAGAAGAAATTACTAATAAATAAGTATTTAAAAAACAAGATATTGATATCTTGTTTTTTTATTTATTTTTTACAGTATTTTCTGTTTTTTCTTCTCTATCGCTTATTGTAGGAATTAAGAAAAATAATCCAACTAATATAGGTAAATAAAATGTATATAATCTCCAAAATAAGATAGACATATTTATTGTACCTTCTTTAAAAATAGTATTAAATAATATATAAAATCCTCCCTCTGCTCCTAGTCCTGAACCTGGAGTTGGAATAAACGTCATAATCAATAGCAAGAATGCTTGTGTAGGTATTATTTGCCAAAAACTTATACCGTAATTTCCAAATGCTCTATATACCATATATGTAATAGAATAATATGCAAAACTTTGTACTACAGCTGTTATAAACATTTCTAATACCATCTTTTTTTCAGATTTCATAAATTTAAATTGTTCACTAAAATTATCTATACTTTTATCTAATTTTTCTAATATTTCTATTGGATGTTTTAAAATGTGGATTTTTCCTAAAAATTTAATTATTGGAGTAGTGATTGATGAAATTATACTCTTTTTTATTCCAACTAAAATAACTATTACAATAGCTAATATATTTATTAAAAAACCTACTATAGCTACCCAAAGATAATTTTGCATTAAATTTTTAAAAAAGTCAAATTCAAAAAATATAACCACTATTGTAGTTACTACTAATGCTATCTGCGTAATAATAAATTTAATTGCCATAGCACTTAGAGAATCACTCACTCTTTTACCTGTCTTTGTTAATTCATACGCTTGCATTGGTTGACCGCCAGATGCAAATGGTGTAATGTTGTTAAATAATAAACCTATCATAGATACTTTTATAGAATTCTTTATATTTTGATTTGGATACATTTTTTTCAATGGTATGTGTAAATTAATAGCTTCACATGCCCAATGAATCAATAAACAAACAACACCTGCTAATACCCATCTATAATCAACTTGATAAAGTAAATTAATTATATTGTCAATACCATCTACTTGAATCATGTAAATTAATAATCCTAAAAAAATAGTTAAAATAAGTATAAAATTAAATATTATCTTCTTTTTATTAGTAGGTTTTAGCTCCTCTTTACTTATTTCTTTATTAACTTGAACATCATCTTTTTTTATTTCTTCTTCCATGATTTTCTCCTTAAATATGTTCACACAAAAAGACTGTTTTTAGTAATACATTACTATAACAGTCTTTTCCCTTTTATTTTATTCTTCCTCTGGAGCTTCAACTGGACAAACTCCTGCACAAGTGCCACAAGAAATACATGCTGATGCATCAATTACAAATTTATCTTCACCTTGTGAAATACATCCTACTGGACATTCAACTGCACAAGCTCCACAAGAAATACATTTATCTGTTATTTTATATGCCATTTTTTTCACCTCCTAAAATATTAACTTATTTTCGTTCTTTTTCATCTTCAACTTCTAATTTTTCTAATTCTTCTAGCTCTTTTTTATTTTTTAACTCTTCTTCATCTATTTTACTCAAAGAATTATTTTTTATTATCTTTACATCTTTAGCATTATATTTTTTATAGAAATATCCATCTCCGTCTTTTATTTTAACTCTTACAACTTCTTTTAAAGTCTCTATATTATCAACTTCTCCTTCTCCATCTTCGGTTTTTACTATTGCTCCTACATTTGGAAGTCTTTTTAACTTTTCTTCGTAAACATCACTTTCATATTTTAAGCAACACATTAATCTTCCACAATTTCCTGAAATCTTCGATGGATTTAGTGAAATATTCTGTTCCTTTGCCATTTTTATAGACACTGCTTCAAAGTCACTTAAAAAACTACAACAACATAATTCTCTTCCACAAACTCCGTTTCCACCTATCCTCTTTACTTCATCTCTTACACCTATTTGACGCAATTCAATTCTAGTCTTATAAATAGCTGCTAAATCTTTTACTAAATCTCTAAAATCTATTCTTCCATCTGCTGTAAAATAAAATAATATTTTACTATCATCAAATTTATATTCAACATCTGTTAATGTCATGTTTAATTTACGCTCTTTTATCTTCTTTTCACATACTTTAAAAGCTTCTTTTTCTTTCATTTTACATTCTTCATTATGTTTTTTATCTTTATAGTTTGCTATTCTAATTACTTTTTTTAATGGTGCTATTATTTTTTCATCGTCAACAAATCTATTTGGAATCACAACTTCTCCGAACTCTTCTCCTTGTGCTGTTTCAACAATTACTTTATCACCTTTATGTACTTTTAAATTTTTTGGATTAAAAAAATATATTTTACCTAATTTTTTAAATCTAACTCCTATAATATTTTTCAATTTATTTCCTCCCATATGTTAAATACCAAATTATCTATACACATATCATAATTCGCATTTTGTTGCAATCTCTTTTTGGTATTTTCCACAATTTTGATACAATTTGTGTATATATAGTCTTTTTTTGCCTTCTTTAGTAAAATAATATTTATATAATCTAACATATCATATATTTCTTCTTTTAATTTATATAAAACATCTGCAAATTCTATCAATTCAATTAAATCTACTTTATCTAATTTATCTATCATTTTTTCCAATTCTAAATATTGTTCTAGCTTAGTCCTTAGTAAAATCGCTTTTCCTATACTTCCTTGAAATACATCTAACATACTTTGAGAAATATTATTCATTTGATAATTACTTTCTAAAAACTTCTTTATATCTAAATCTTCTATTGGATTAAAATGTAAAATCATGCATCTTGATTTTATTGTAGTTAAAAAAGCATTTTCATTTGTTCCAACCAATATAATTGTTACAAATTCTGGAGGTTCTTCCAATGTTTTTAGCAAACAATTCTGTGCCTCTTTTGTCATTAAATCTGCCTGATCAATTATATACACTTTCTTTTCAGAAATAATTGGCTTTTCTTGGATCTTCTTTTGTAGTTCTCTAATTTGTTCAATTTTAATACTATTTCCCTCTGGCTCTATACAAAAAAAATCAGGATTATTATTACTGTCAAACTCAATGCATGACTTACAATGATTGCAAGCTTTATCTTCACTTAAACATAAAATTCCTTTAGCAAATTCTGTAGCTATCATCTTTTTTCCAATACCAGATACACCAATCATTAAATAGCTATGTGATACTTTATTGCTATCAATAGACTGTTTTAGTATATTTTTAATTGAATTATTTCCAAAGATATTTTCAAACATTTTAAAAGTCTCCTTTTGTTATTCGACCTTACCCCATTTATCTAATGGCCATATTCTAATAGCAACTGTACTTTCTATTTCTTCTAAAGGTATACATCCAAATGACCTACAATCTGTACTATGATTTCTATTATCTCCCATTGCAAAAACACAATTTTCTGGAACGATAAAATCATCAAATCCTACACCTGTAACATCTGTTACTATGCCTTCTTGTAAATATGGTTCTTCCAATTCTTTTTCATTAATATAAACTTTTCCATCTTTTATTTGTACATGTTCTCCTGGAAGTGCTATTACTCTTTTTATATAACTTTTCTTTCCTATTTCTAAAAAATTATTAACAAACCATTTTAATCCTGTCTTTTTTTCATATTTAGCTACTGGATTTGATAAATCAATTTCTGAACTTGTATAACTTATTTTTGCAGGTTCTTCAAAAGTTATAATTTTACCTCTTTCTGGCAAAGTTTTTGTAGTCCTTCCCCATCTATTTAACCATAATCTTTGATCTTCTATTAGTGTCGGATACATTGACACCTGCTTTACAATAGTAGGTGTTCCTATAAAATATCTAAATACCATTGCTAATACTAATGCTATTATAATACAATATACCCATTCTAATATTTCTTTTGCTGTTGAACTCAAATTTATCTCTCCTTTTTACTTTTGTTTTGCACTTTATATTATACATTATATTATAAATTTTAGCAATTAAAAAGAGGAATATATTTAAAATATTTTCCTCTTTTGTATTAATATTATTACTAAAATGATATAGTTGTTAGCTAATCAAGAGCAAAGTTCATTATATATTTACTCTTAAAAAACAGCTACTACACTTTTTAGTAATAAAAATATACTACTTAAATATATCTCTTTTACTCTCTATCACCTTTTGTAGGAATCCTTACAACAACTTCAGTACCTTGACCAACAACACTTTTTATATCAATACTACCACCATTCTTATCCAATATTTCTTTTGCAATTGCAAGGCCTAATCCACTTCCGCCCATTTCTCTAGTACGTGCTTTATCCACTCTATAAAATCTTTCAAATATTCTACTTAAATCTTCCTCTGGAATTCCTATACCATTATCAAAAATTTTAATATATGCATCATTATAAACAAATCCTACATATATCTTTATTTCTCCACCATCTTTTGTATATTTTATACTATTAGTTAATATATTTAATACAACTCTTTCAATATCATATTTATCTGCATATACTGGTGGTACATCTGCAGTAACAAAGCAATTTACAGTATGATTTTTCTTCTTTATTTCAATAGCTAATTTATCCTGACATTTTTTTACTAAGTCTCCTAAATCAAATGATTCCTTTTGTGTCCTTTTTTTATTACTATCATATCTTGAAAGAGTTAATAAATCTGTAACTAATTTAGCCATTCTCCTTGCTTCTGTTGCAATAACATTTAAAAACTTATCTTGTGTTTCTTTATTATAATCTCCTTCTAATAATGTATCTGCATAACCCATAATAGAAGTAATCGGCGTTTTTAATTCATGTGATACATCTGCCACTAATTCTTTTTGCATATTATCTAATTTCACATGTTCTGTAATATCTTGAATTACAGCAATTACTCCATCTGGTCTTTCTTCTTCGTCTTTAAATGGCGCAAAAAATGCTTTTACATATCTGTCATCTACTTGGATTTTTTGCTCTGTTGAAGTCCAATTCTCTAAATAAATTATTTTTTCCATATTAATATTCAAATTAAATTTTTTAAATATATCATCAAATGTATTATCTTCTGGTCTAATGCTTAAAAATTTCTTTGCCGCAGGATTAATTAAAATTATTTCTCCTTTTCTATTAAAAGCTATAATTCCATCTGTCATATGTAATAAAATAGTTTCTATTTGGTTTTTCTGTGTTGAAACTTCACTTAATTTTTCTTTTAATTCTGTAGTCATAATACCAAATACATTTTCTAAATTGCTCATTTCTCCCTTTTTCTTATTTTTCTTTTCTTTAGATTCTTCTTCTGTTATTTTTTCTGCACTTTTAATAAGCTTGTTAATTGGATAAATAACAAATTTTGAAAGAATTACTGCTATAATTATTCCGACTATTATATATGCAATAGAAAAAATTATTACTGCTACTTTTGTATTATTTTCTAATTGGTTAATCATATCAGTAACTTGTCCAATATCTAAATTTTGTTCTACTTGAATTTTTTGACTAATTATATTTAATGAATTCAAAAAAAATCCACAAAATCCCCCAATAATTATTATGCCTATTAGAAAAAATACTAGTACGATTTTAATTGGTATATTTTTAAACATTTTATACTCCTATTTAACTAATTTTTTAATTTCTTTATAAATTTTGTCTTCTGCATCTTTAGTTGAAATTTTTAATGCATTTCTTCCCATATTTGTCATTTTTTGTTTATCTAATACTATCTCTTCAACTGCTTTATTTAAAATTTTCCCATTAATTTCATTATCTAATATAATTTTAGCTGCGCCAACCTTTTCTAAAGCCTTTGCATTATACAATTGGTGATCATGGCTAACATTAGGTAGTGGAACTAAAATGGCTGGTTTTCCTAAATTAGATATCTCTGTTATTGTCATAGCTCCACTTCTTGCTACAATTACATCAACAACATTCATTAATTCTTCCATATTATATATATATGGAAGAATCTTCATATTCTCTATATTGTTAATGTTTATATTAGACATTTCTAATTCTTCTTTTATAATATCATATTGCTTTGGTCCTGTTGCCCAAATTACTTGATAATCTTTATTTAATTTAGTTTTTATTATTTCAACTAAAGTATCATTTATTCTTTTTGCACCTTGGCTTCCTCCAAAGACTAAAATAATAGGTTTCTTATTATTTAATCCCGTAGTCTGAATTATTTTATTTCTTTCATTTTCATTAAAATCCTTTTTCTTTATTTTTACAGGAGTTCCTGTAAAAACTACGTTTTTACAATTTTTAATTCTTGGAATAGCGTCTCTGAAAGAAACTAATATTGTATTCGTTTTATTTGCTAACATTTTAATTGCCATTCCAGGAAATGCATTACTTTCATGTAACAGTGTTGGTATTTTTAAATTATGTGCTGAAGATATTGTAGCACCACAAATATATCCTCCTGTACCTATTACAATGTCTGGTTTAAATTCAGAAATAATTTTCTTAGCTTCTCCATATCCTTTAATTGTCTTACACATTTTCTTTATGTTTTCAATTGATATTTTTTTACTCAATCCATAAGCATTTATTGTTTTTAATTCGTATCCAGCTCTTGGTACTAAATCATTTTCAAGACCTCTTGTAGTACCTATAAAAATTATTTTAGAATCTTTTTCTTCTTTTTTTATTTTATTAGCAATTGCTATACCTGGATTAATATGTCCAGCTGTTCCAGCAGCTGCAATAACAACTCTCATTTTTAAATTTTCCTTTCTTGATTTTAATATCTACTGCTGTTTTGCACTAGCTCTAGAGATATTAAGTAAAATTCCCATTTCACACAATAAAATAAATAATGCTGTTCCTCCGGTAGCTAAAAAATGGTAATGGCATACCGGTAGCTGGCATAGATGATGTTACAACTGCAACATTAATAATAACCTGAATTGCAACTAATGCTGTTATTCCTATTGCTATTAAACTTCCAAACATATCTGGTGCTTTCATAGCAATAAGCACTCCTCTCCAGATAAAAATAGCAAATAAAATTAATACTACTGCACATCCTATAAATCCTAGTTCCTCACCTAGTATTGAAAAAATAAAATCATTATGAGGTTCTGGTATGTATAAAAATTTTTGCTTGCTTTCTCCTAATCCTACTCCAAATAACCCTCCTGAACCTATTGCATATAAACTTTGTATAACTTGCCAACCATCTCCTGTTGCATCTTTCCATGGATCTAAGAATGTAATTACTCTTTGTAGTCTATATGGTTCTTTTACAATTAATAAAATCATTGCTGGTATTCCAGCAACTGCTCCAGTTGCTAAAAAGTGCCAAAACTTACATCCTGCCATTATCATCATAGTCGCACAAATTCCAATAATTACAATTGATACACTAAAATGAGGTTCTAATAAAAGTAACCCTATAATTGGTGCCAAAAGACACATGTTTTTAATAAATCCCTTTGTATATAATCCTAATTCATCTCTATTTTTAACTAAAATTCCTGCATAAAAAATTATCATTAATATTTTTACTACTTCAGAAGGTTGAAAAGATAATGTTTCTGTAACATCAATCCACCTTTTTGCTCCATTTACTGTTTTTCCTGCTATTAATACTAATGCTAATAAAATCAAAGCAATCCACCATGCATGTTTATAAAATTTTTGATAAAATCTATAATCTATTTTTGATATAAACAACATAGCTATAATTCCTAAAATTGCAAAGATTAATTGCTTTGAAAAAAATGCATAACTATTACCACTTTCTGATAATGCTGAAGGTGAACTTGCTGATAGAACCATAACTAACCCCATTGATAATAACAATAATATAGTAATTAACAATGTAAAATCAATCGGATTATTTACAAAACTTGAAAAGCTTTTTTCCTTTTTCTTTTTTGCCATCTTCCTTCTTCCTTCCTTAACTTTTGTTTATTATTAATACTACTAAATTTCATACACTATTTCTTCTCTTTTATAATCTTATATTATTTTTAGTCCAATTATGCATAATACTAATGTAATTAAACTAAATATAATAACTACTTTACTTTCTTTCCATCCTGATAATTCAAAATGATGGTGTAAAGGTGCCATTTTAAAGATTCTATTTCCTGTCTTTTTGAAATATGCCACTTGAATAATAACAGATAGCGTTTCTAATACCGGTATTAATGCTATCACAACTAATAATAATGGCATTTTTAAATATAATGCTAATGCTGAAATCACACCTCCGCAATAATAGAGAACCCGTATCTCCCATAAATACTTTTGCAGGATGTAAATTAAACATTAAAAACCCTAGTACTGAACCTATTACTATGCTTCCAAATATAGAAATTTCTGTTAAATTATATTGTATTCCAATAATTGTTAAGCAAGTAATAATTATTGCCGAAACACTTGATGAAAGTCCATCTATTCCATCTGTTAAATTTATAGCATTAGTAGTTGCTAATATAACTATTATTGCAAACGGAATATAAATATAAATTGGTATTGTTATAGATTGCTTTAAAATTGGAATATATGTTTCTGTTCCAATTTTTAAGCCATATACTAAATATATTACGTATGCTACAGATATAATAAGCAATCCTAACATTTTATAACTTGGTTTTAATCCTTTTGTATTTTTTAAAACTAACTTTTTAAAGTCATCTATAAAACCTATTAATCCAAATCCTATTGTTAACAACAATATTGGTAACAATTTATTAGCGATATCACTTTGATTATTATATATCAAAAAAATGTAAGTTCCTGTAACAACTATTATCATTGCTAATATCATAATAATTCCGCCCATTGTTGGTGTACCTTGTTTCTTTAAGTGTGATTGTGGCCCATCATCTCTTTCTATTTGTCCTACTTTTAGTTTTCTTAATATTGGTATAATGATAATCCCTAAAATAATTGCAGTTATGAATGATATCATTAATATCAATGTTTCAAATTTCAATTTTACCAAACCTTTCCTTTTGTTTATTTCATTTTTTCTATTAAATCTCTTACTATAATTCTTTCATCATATGGATATTTAACTCCATTAATTTCTTGATATGGCTCATGCCCTTTTCCAGCTAAAACAATAATATCTCTCTTTGTTGCCATTTCAATTGCTTGTTTTATTGCCTCTGTTCTATCTACTATAACTGAATATTTACCTTTTGTCTTTTTCATTCCTTCTTCTATTTGGTTCACTATTTTTTGAGGATCTTCTGTCCTTGGATTGTCTGATGTAATAAAAGTATAATCAGCTATTTTTCCTGAAATTTCTCCCATAATAGGTCTTTTACCTGAATCTCTATCTCCTCCACATCCAAACACACTAATCACTTTTCCTCTTGTATAACTTTTTACAGCTTGTAATATATTTTGTAAGCTTTCTGGCGAATGAGCATAATCTATCATTATTGGAATTTCTAATTTATTATCTACTAATTCTGACCTGCCTGGTACCCTAACAGTTTCTAATGCTTCTTTTATAATTTCAGGTGAAATTCCAAATTTTTGTGCCACACAAATAGCAGCCAAAGAATTATAAACACTAAATCTTCCTGGTATTCCTGTTTTTACTCTTTCATTTCTATCTTTTATTTTCACTCTAAAATCTACATATGAATTTGTAATTGTTATATCTTTTGCTAAAACATTTGCATAATTATCTATACCATATGTTGTTATATTACTTTCTGGAAATAATCTTGGTATCTTTGCTCCATGCAAATCATCTGCATTTACTATACCTGTATTGCACATCTTGAATAATTTTAGTTTTGAATTAAAATAATCTTCCATATTTGGATGTTCATTTGGACTTATATGATCTTCTGAAAAGTTTGTAAATAATACAATATCAAATTCACACCCTGTTACTCTGTGCAATTTTAAACTTTGAGAAGATACCTCCATTACTACTGTTTCCACTCCTGCATCTACCATTTGTTTAAATATTTGTTGTAATTCTAAACTTTCTGGAGTTGTTCTGTCACTGTCTTTTATTCTTTTTCCATTTATATATGTTGCTATAGTTCCAATTAATCCTACTTTTTTTCCTGCTTTTTCTAAAATTTCTTTAATCATAAAAGTAGTTGTTGTTTTTCCTTTTGTACCTGTTACACCTATTAACTTGAATTTACTAGATGGATTTCCATAAAAATTACTAGCTATTATTGCTAAAGCTTCTCTTGTATCTTTAGTCATTACTACTGTAATTCCTTCAGGAACCTTAAATGTTTTTAAGTCACATCCTTCTTCTATAACAATTGCAATTGCTCCTTTTTTTATTGCATCTTCAATAAATTTATGACCATCTACAGCAAATCCTTTAATAGCTACAAATAAAAAACCTTCTTTTACATCTTTTGAATTTTTTTCAATTCCATTTATATCTAAATCTAAGTTTCCCTTTACTTTTAAACCTTCTAACCCTATTAATAACTTTTTCAATTCCATTTTTATCAATCCCTTCGATTATAATTTATTATTTTGTGTAATAAACTATATCTTTTTTAATAAACAAAAGGCACCAAAATTTTGTCGCCAATTTTTTTACATTATATAACTAAATTACTATTTTGTATAGACTTTTTTATAATTTTTCTTATTAATGCTTCCTAATATTATGCATATATCCACTCACTAAAATCAAATTATAATATCTTTATTACATTTTATTTTTGTATTATATAACATAGAACTAAAAAACATTAAAACAAAAAAGCCAAGGCTAATTATTATACCTTTTGGCTTTTAAATTAATTTAATTATCTATCATTATATCTTTATTAAATAGTTATATATATCTTTCCTCCCTTATTTACTTTAATTCCAGCCTTAGGCGTTTGTTCTTTAATTAATGTGTTTTCTTTATCTAATTCTTCAGGTGCGTTTTCTATCTCTAATTCTAATCCACTTTCCTTCAAAATACTTTCCGCTTCTTTTATAGTTTTGCCAACAATGTCTGGTGTCTCTATTTGTTCTACTTCTTCCACTTCCTCCGTATTTCCCTGATTCACTTCTAAATATGGTAAAATCTCACTAAACACTTGACCTCCTACAGGTGCTGCAACACCACCTCCTTGGTGTCCCCCCTCTCCTGTTGGATTATATAAAGTAACTAATACCACAACTTGTGGATTATCAATAGGTGCTACTCCACAAAATGATGTAACATATTTATTAGTATTAACACCATCTTCTGAAGTACCTGTTTTACCACCTATTCTATATCCTGCAACTTTAGCATTTTTTCCGTGTTCCTTCTGATACTACTGATTCCATCATACTTAAAACCTTTTCTGACGTTTCTTTTGATATTACCCTTTCTTCTTTTTGAACTGGAATATCTTTAACTTCCTTTGTTTGACTATTAATAATTTGTTTTACAAGTCTTGGCTTTACACTTTTGCCACCATTAGCAATTGCAGATACTGCCGTTACTAACTGAATTGGTGTTATTTCAAATCTCTGTCCAAAACTAATAGTAGCAAGTTCTACTGGTCCAGCTTTATTTTCCGCTAAAAATATACTATTTGCTTCTCCTGGCAAATCAATTCCTGTTTTGTTCAATAATTTAAATTTATTTAAATAGTTATAATAAGTATGTACTCCCATTTTTTGTCCTAGCCCTATAAAAACCGGATTACATGAATTCATAAGTGCCTGTCGCAAACTTTCTGATCCATGTGGTCTATAATATCTCCAACATTTTATTCTTACTCCAGCTACTTCAATTCCTCCTGTACAACAAAATTCTCCTTCTTTATCAGTATCAGTTATTCCTTCTTCTAATGCTGCAGACGAAGTTATTAACTTAAATACGGAACCTGGTTCATATGTATCTGCTATCGCTTTATTTCTCCAAACAGCTTGCAAATTTTTTGTTTTCTCGGCTTGTTCCATTGTATCCCAACTTTGTTTTAATTCTTCTGTATAAGCTTCATATGGTGTATTCAAATTATAAGACGGATATGTAGCCATTGCTAAAATATCTCCATTTTGTGGATTCATTACAACAATATTTCCTCCATCCGTACATTTATTATCAATACATGCCTCTTCTAAATATTTTTCTACAATAGATTGAATTGTAAAATCTACAGTTAAAACCAAATCATTTCCATCAATAGCAGAAACATAATTTTCTCCTTCATGCCCAATCTCTCCGCCCTTTTGCATCTGCATGTCTTTGAATACTTCCCTGTTTTCCTTTTAATTCTTGATCATATTTTGCTTCTATTCCATCTAGCCCTTGATTATCACTCCCACAAAATCCTATAATTTGTGCCGCAAAATTTCCATATGGATAATACCTTTTTGTATCTTCATCTATATTTATTCCTGTTGTTATATTATTTTCTTGCATCCATTTTCTTAATTCATCTGTTTCTTCTTTTTCAACTTTTTTACTAATCGTTTCTATCGAACTTCTTTTAGTTACTTTTTTTAGAACCTTTTCATAATCCATATCGAATAACTCTGATAATTTTTTTGCTACTTTTTCTTTGTTTTCTTTTGCTATATTCCCAGGATTGATTGTTACTGTTTCTACTGTACTACTAACTGCTAAAATCTTTTTTCCTGTACTATCTAAAATTGTTCCCCTTTTGGGATTTATTTTTCTATCTAATGTCTGTTGTTGATATGCCAAGCTCGACAATTCTTCTCCCTGAACAAATTGTATTACCCCTATTCTTCCAATCAAACATAATAAAATTATAAAACAAATAAAAAGCGTATTTCGCATTTTTTTCTTACTTGAAAGTTTTGTTGTAGCCATAAAAAAATCCTCCTAATTAAATTTTATTAGGAAGATTTTTCTTTATGCTCAAAAATTTCATTCACTTATCTATTAAATATTTTATCTACAAATTTTTCAAACCAATTTTTATCTTTTTCAATTACAACTTTTTCAGATGCTGATTCTACATAATCTTTTTTTGGCAAACTAACATATACAGTTTGCTTATTGGTTAATTTTTGCATTCCTAGCTTTTCTTTTGCTAATTTTTCAATATTATTAAAATTTAAACTATTTTCTATATTTACCTTTAGTTGTTCATTTTCTTTTTGAAGAGAAGATAATTCTTTCTTTAAGCTTTGTACTTCTGTAAATTTTTCATTTATCTTTGAGTTTCTATAACTTATGGTCAATAATAATGCAAATATAGCAATAACTACTAGAGTTGCCTTTGTTCTTTTTTTCTTTTGTTCTGTTGATATTTTTATTCCTTGTCTTGGTAAATCTTCTACTACATGTAATTTTCTTTTTTTATTTTGTTTTTGTTGTGGTTTATATTCTGGTTCCAATTTTCGTGGACTAGTACTATATTCATATCTGCTTCTTGCCATAAGTTATTCACCTCCTCTTTTCTTATGTTTTCTCAAATATTCTCAATTTTGCGCTCTTACTTCTTGAATTCTCCAATTGTTCTTCTTCTGAAGCTACAATTGGTTTTTTTGTTACAACTTTTCCTAATGATTTTGCTCCACATACACAATATGGTAAATCTTTCGGACAAGTACATTTTCCCTTAGCTTCTATATAGGCATTTTTTACCGCTCTATCTTCTAAGGAATGAAATGTTATAATACATAACCTTCCTCCTGATCTTAATGAATCTATGCAGTCCTTAACTGTATTATATAATGGTTTTATTTCATCATTAACTTCAATTCTAATTGCTTGAAATGTTCTTTTAGCAGGATGCCCTTCTTTTTGTTTTGATTTAGGAATAGATTTTTCTATAATTTCAACTAACTGTTTAGTTGTTGTAATTGGCTTTTCTTTTCTTTCTATGCAAATATTTCTAGCAATCTTTCTTGAGAATCTTTCTTCTCCATATTCATAAATAATATTAGCAAGTTTTTCTTCTTCATAATTATTTATTACTTCTTTTGCTGTTAATTTTTGTGTTTTGTCCATTCTCATATCTAATTCATTTTCACCTAAATAACTAAATCCTCTATTTCTCTCATCTAACTGATAAGAAGAAACTCCTAAATCAAGTAATATTCCATCTACTTTTTCTATATTTAATTTTTCTAATATATTTTTTATATTATCATGATTATCATGAACATACTTTATGTTATGAAATTCTTTCAGATTATTTTGAGCAGCTTTTAAAGCTTCCTGATCTCTATCTATTCCTATTAACATACCGTTTGATGATATTCTTTTTGCAATTTCTTTGCTATGCCCTGCTCCTCCGAAGAGTTCCATCTACATAAATTCCATCCGGTTTTATTTTTAATCCTTCTATACATTCTTGTAACATGACCGGCATATGTTTAAATTCCAATTTAACACCTCTAAATAAAACTTTTTAACGTATTGCAGCTGGTAATTATTGAACTACCAGCTGTATTTTCTTTTTGTTTTTTCTTTTGGTTCTTAACTTTCTTTCGTAGATATATCTTTTGCATATATATCATATCTTTTGTAAATTTTTCTTTTGTACTATCATCTTTCGTTTGATTTTTATCTTTTGTATTAATTTCTTTTGTTAATTATAATATTTTTCTTTTGTATTAGTATCTTTTGCATTATTGTCTTTTGTATATTTTTCTTTAGCACCTATATAAACTTTTACAAGTTATATACCTAACATTGTCATATTTTCTGCTATTTCATCTGCTGATATATTTTCATCACATTTTTCCCATGTTGCTTTATTCCATATTTCTAATCTTGTTCCTACTCCAATTATAACTGCTTCTTTTTCTAATCCTGCCGCTGTTCTTAAATTACTTGGAATTAAAAATCTGCCTTGTTTGTCTATTTCACATTCAGTTGCTCCTGATAAGAAAAATCTTACAAAGTTTCTAGCGTTTCTATCAGATAAAGGTAATGCTTTTAATTTTGTTTCAAAATTTAACCACTCATTTTGTGAAAACGCAAATAAACATCCATCTAATCCTTTTGTTACGATGAACTTCTCTCCCATGTCTTGTCTTAATTTTGCAGGCATAATCAATCTGCCTTTTGCATCTAGAGAATGCTCGTATTCACCAATTAGCAATTACCTTTCACCTCTTTTCACTTTTCTACCACTTTGTTCCACTTCTCTCCACTTCAATTAAATTTTAATATAACTTTTTATATTTTGCAAGCTTTTTTGTAAATTTTTTTATTTTTTTTATTTATTGCATTTTTATTAATAATTATCTAAAATTACTTTTATCCCAACAGTAAAACTATTAATTGTAGTTTTGAATCATTTCTCTTATTAATAGTTCGTTTTATTTTAACTTTCTAATTGCTATACTTTTGATATAAAAAATCAAGGAGGAGCTATATGAATGATGTAGAAAAAAATCTAAGAAAAAATATAGGAAAAAAAATAAAATTAGCAAGAACTAAAGCAGAATACACACAAGAACAATTAGCTGAAAAGCTTTCTCTTTCGGCAAGGTATATCAGCCAACTAGAACGAGGAATAGCTTTTGGAAGTGCAACAACAATAACTAATATTTGTAAAGCTCTAAATATCACTTCTGATTTCTTATTTTATGACTTAATTAAAAGTAACTCACCTATTATGAATGATTTAATTGATGAAAACTTTTTAGAAGATTATTTAAAATTAAACAATTATAATAAAGTAATTGTAAATTCTATAACAAAAGAGCTTGTTAAATTACAAAAAGAAAATTTTGAAATAAATAAGCAATATAAAAAGGCATAACCTTTTTATATTGCTTATTTATTTCATTTAATTTATAGTTGTTCCTGTAGCACCAGTTCCAACAACATCTTCTTGTAAAGAGCGCCATGTATTGCACCCAACAATTCCATCTACAGTCAATCCTCTTGAACGCTGATATGCTACTACAGCATTATAAGTAGCAACTCCAAAAATCCCATCTAATCCATTTGTTCTATAGCCTAATGTATTTAAATCATCTTGTGCTATTAATACATAATTACTCAAACTTCCTTTCTTTAAAAGCGGAAATCCTCCAGTAGAACATGCTGGTTTCCCGAAATCTTTTATCAAAATGTACCCAAGTAGGAGTTAATGAAATTGGTTCAACATAATACCATACCCCAGAATTTTTTGCACTATTCCATAAACGTGTTCTTTGAGTGCTAGTTAATGTTTGCCCAACATCAAAAGCTACTCCAGCATAATGTTGTGATTATGACTACACAGTTGAACATTTTATTTTCGTGTGAAAGATAATGTTTTTACCCTAATTTGCTTATGTCTAGTTTTAAATCAAATTTTACTGATTTATCGTGATAAATATAAATTTTATCAATTAGCATATTTAATATTGCTTTATCTGGCTCATCATCTTCTATAATTTGATTAAAATAGTCTATAGTTTGTTTTAATTTTTCTTGTTTTGTTTCTAAATCTTCTTTTTGTAATTCTTCCAGTTTTCTTTTTGTTTTTTCTATTTCCTTATATTTTTCTTCTTCTAAACCTTTATATGTATTTTCTATAAACTCTCTTTTATCTTTCAAAGAAGTTGCTATTTCTTTTATTCTTTGAGATACTAAAACTTTATATTCCGCTTCTAAATTTTTTAATCTCAATTTTTGTTCTTCAAGATTCTTCTTTTTATTAGATTTATATTCTTCCAATTTTAAGTTGTTTATTTCTGACATATAATTATCTCTTAAAAGTATCAAAAAATTTCTAAAGTTAGCAAGTAGTAAATCTTCTCTTATATTGTGACATACACATCTTGATTTTCCATACTTTCTATAACTTACACACTCATATAATTTTTTAGGAACATATACTTCTCTATTGCTACTAACTCTTGTAACTCCTGTAACACTACCACCACACTCTCCACATCTTAAGAATCCACCAAATATGTAACTTCTTTTTTTCTTTGTATACATACTTGAACTTTTTACTCTTTTCCTCATTATTTCTTGAACTCTTTTGAATTGTTCTTTTGTTATAATTGCCTCATGATGATTTTCAAATATATATTGATTCTCTCTTTTTACTTTTTTGCCCTGTTTATGAATATCTTTTCTTTCTGTTTTATGAGTAATTACAGTTCCTATATAAATTTCATCTTTTAAAATTCTTTTTATCATATATATATCCCATATTTTTTTTACAGGCTTTTTATAACTTTTTCCATTTTTAATTAATTCTCTTTCAATTATTTGTGATGGTGTTAAAAAATCATATTCAAAGTTTAGTTTATGGCAAATTTTTCTCATACCTAAACCTCGCTCATATAAATCAAATATTGTTGTTATAGTTTCTCGTACACTTTCATCAACTACTAATTCTCCTTTTTTTGCAGTTTTCAAATATCCAAATTTCGTCCCCTGCAACAATAACCCTTTTTCTAATTGTTTGTGCATTCCTATTTTTACTTTTTTCGATACTTCTTTTACATATCTTTCATTAAACCATGTTGAAAGACCTATTAAATCATCATCTCCTTCTAATAAATTAAATTCACCAAAAGTATCTTTTGTTAGTATTAAATTTACATTTTTTTCTTTTAACTCATCAATAAATGTAAGTGTTCTACTACCTTTACGACCAATTCTTGATAGATCTTTTGCTAAAATAATATCTATTTTTCCATCATCAATGTCTTGTAACATTTGACTAAACTGTAGTCTTTCATCATTTGAAATATATCCAGATACATTGTCATCAATATAATATTTAGATATATTCCAGCCCTGAGAATCCGCATATTCTTTTGCTAATTCCATCTGAGCATTAATACTACTATATCTACTTCTGTTATCGTCTTTACTTAATCTACAGTAACATACAACTTTCAATATATTTATCCTTTCTTGAGAGATAAATATATTTGTGTTTTTAGACATGTTTATATTATCTCCATTTTATAATAAATGCAATATTTCACCTAACATTTTTACTTTTTTCGTAATTTAACATTTCTTTTATTGTTTTTATAGTGTCATTTTCTCCACCAATAAATAAGAATACATTTGAATTTTGATTTTTTATTTTATTAATTTCTTGTATTATTTTTTCACTATTCTTTTCTATTTGATTTATATATATTTGAATAATCTCATTATTTTCAAAGTTAAACTTTTGAGTTTTCAATTTACACCACTTACCTTTTCTTTAGTAATGTATATGTTTTACATTACTTGCAAATTACAAAAAAAGAGCTAAGAAAAATTAGGTTCTATTCTAATCTTTCTAGCTCTCAATTCTTACGCATATAATCGTAGATGCAAAGTCAAAGATTTTGACTACGATTTATTTTTGATACTATCACTATATTATGGTGTTTTTTAATCATATAAATAATTAAATTTTCACTAGTTTATATTCCTTCATAACATTATCTTTAAACTCATAATGTCTACTACAAATGCTTTTTATTTCATCTCTATGTGTAACTATAATAACCGTTTTATCTTTTAAATATTTTTGGATTAAATTTATTATTAATTTTTCTGTTTCTTTATCCAAATTTGATGTAGGCTCATCTAATACATATATATCTTTATTTAATAGTATCCCTCTTATTATATTTAATCTTTGTTTTTGTCCTACTGATAATCTCAACCCTCTTTCGCCTACAACAGTATTTAGCCCATTTTCTAACTTCTCTACCCATTCATTTAATCCAGCTTCTTTTAAATACATCATTAATTGTTCATCTTCTATATTTTTTCCTAGACATAAATTTTCTCTAACTGTTAAATCAAATAAATCAATTTCTTGAGATATGTAAGCTAAGTTTAAATTTCCTTGTCTACTTTTTCCATCAATTTTATAATTTTCATCATCTATTTCTATGTATCTTGCAAGAATATTTAAAAAAGTAGTCTTTCCTTGCCCTGATTTTCCAACTATACTAATTTTTTCGCCTCTGTTTATTTTAAATTTTGGTATATAAATTGTTGTTTTGGTTTCATCATTATATTTAAATTCTAACTCGTTTATTTCTATATCTCTCCATTCATATATCACATTACTTTCTTTATCATCTCCAATTATATTTTCTACCTGGTTAGTAGCCGCTTGAAATTTATTATAATGCATAAATAACCTTGATAAATCTTTTAACTCTGTACTTAACCCACTAAACATAGTTGCATAAAATAATAAATATGATAATATATCTTGTCCATTTTTCATTTTAAAATATAAATTTACAAGTATCACAGCATACATAAAATATACAAAAAAACTTATTCCATTTGACCTTAGTGAATAGAAAAAATTTGTTTTATCTAATTTAGGTACAACATCTTTAAATGCTTCCTCATTTTTAGAATTTGCATATTTAGTCGCATTTAGCCTTTTTACTGTTTTTATATTTTGTAAAAAATCCACATATGTAGAATTATATTTTGAATATGACTCATTATATTTTTCTTGTACTACTACATATTTTTTTCCAAGCCAAATATTATATATTACCATACAAAATACCATAGCTAAGCAGATTAAAAACATAGTAAAATCCTGATTTATTACTTGTATTAAAAAAATCACAATAGATATTCCAAATCCATTTACAGTTTCAAAAATATATTCCATAAATTGTTCTGCTTCTTCTGAAATAATATCTATTTGCTTCTTTAGAAATCCATTATGCACTTTATTTAGTTTATATGGCTTCATTCTAGCAACTCTATTAAAATAAGCTAACTGTAAATCTTTTGCGTATTTATTTTCAAATCTCAAAATATACACTACCCATATATGATTTAATATTATTTCTGTAAGCTTCAATCCTATGATAGACATTATTAAATATTTCATTTTTTCTAATGTAAATGGTTGTTTAGTAAAGATGGCAAATACTACTGGCATCAAATATATACATAAATTTACTATAAAAGCATTAATATAACATAATATAAATTTCTTTTTATTTAAAATCTTAAAAGGATATTTCATCTATTTTCCCCCTTCTTAAATTTATTCTTTATTATTTTCTCCAAATATTTTATGTGGTTCTTCTGGTTGTATTGTTATTTGGTTATCTTTCATAGATTTCCTCCTTGTAATTAATTTTATAATATTATCATTTACTAATAGACATTAAGTATTCTTCTAATTTATTTAGCATATAATCTGATGCATCCTGCCCATCAGCTTTCATTCTCAACATAGTAATTATATCCTTATCTTTTAAATCTATTATCATTTTTCCACTCTCGGTTAACATTCCTATTGATGCTTCACGAGCATTATTTGAAAAACCATTTCTTGATATAATAATAGCAACATTCCTTAAAACAGCATTATATAAATATTTCCCAGTTATATAAATAAGATTTTGGTCTATTTCATCTTCATAATTCTTAAACTCAAAGACTACAAATCTAGTATTATAATGCTGAATAAGAATCTTCCAAAATTCAGATGAGCCTTTTAAGCCACATAATAAATCCATTCTAAACATTTTATCTTCCGTACTATTTTGTTCTGACATTCTAGTAAATTCTGCTTTAAATAAAAAATCAATAATATCTACACATAATTTTTCATATTTTTTATCACTTTTATTTTTCTTACCATAATTCATATTTTGTAATTTTCTTATAAAATCAGTTGCTTTATTCACTATTTCAACTGTTTCATTTATATTTTTTTTGCCTTTAATTTCAAATATTCTCGAATCTACAGGTGGTTTAGGTAAAATATCATTTAAATTGTATTGTATACTTTCTATTAATGTTTTTCCTAAATCTTCATGCTCTTGAGATAAATATATTAAATTAGATATATCTATTATTAAAATTCCTCTTTCTTTATAGTAATTCTGTTTTATTTCATCTGAAATTTTACAAGATAAAATTAAAACACAATCTATTTCTTCTCCTTTTTCTTGCCACCACATTTCTCTATAAAATTCTAATTGTTCTACTGCTTGGTTTATAATAGAATTTTGTATAAACTCACTTCTATAGCTTTTGGCTTCTATAATTATTCTCTTGTTTACATTATTAATTATAAAATCTGCTCTAAAAACTCTTGCTTTTGATTTCAAAGCTACATCTCTTTCAATACTACCTATATTTAAATCTAATAATAATTTTTCTACAAAATTCTCAAATTTGAAACCAGCTTGATTTGGATTAATATATCCATAGTCAATTACTTGTTGTAATTTCAAAGAATAGTCCATTGTTTTTTCTTGTAACCATTTTCCATTATTTTTAAAGCTTTGATTTCTATCTAAAAAAGATATTATAATTGGCTTATTAAATATTTGACATATTTCTTTATAATCTTCCTCTGATATATTTTCTATTTCTTTTAATATTACATATTGATAATCTTTGTTATTATTTTTTCCCTTACAATAATTACTTATTTCTACATTTTTAAAATCTTTGAAAATTTCTTTATCTTGTTCTTCTAAGGCTTTTGTCCTTGTTAAAATCAATATATTGTCTTTTAAATTTAACTGTCTTATTAATTCTTTTACTACTGTAGATTTTCCTGTTCCAGTTGCCATCTCAATAAAAATTTCTTTTTTTCCTTCTTCTATCCTTCTAATAATAATATCGATTATTTCTTGTTGATATCCTCTTATATTGACTTTTAGCATTATTCCCACCTCATATATTTTTTTACATTTTATCACAAAATATTGCACCTATCAACGAAATTAACCATATATCAATTTTCTTTTTATCTAAAAACACAAATTTTATTTATCTTCTATTATATTTTTAAATTATGTTCAACTGTATGTATTTCGTCATGACTTTGATTTCCATGACCTCCTTCATATGGTCTTTTAAATGCAAATCCAACCGGTATTGGGCTTCCATAAATATACCTTTGACTATTCCAACTTTGCATCGTTCTTTTCGTCGTCCATAATATATTACTTTTACTTGTTCCCCTAAATTCTCTTACTCTTAACGTTCCATTTGTATTATATGGCATCGGCTCTGCTTCTCCCCTATAATACGTTTCCATCCTATCTGTATCATTATTAAAAACCAAGATTTTTGCCATAATAAAAAATCCTCCCATTTATATACTATTTGTATATATTATGAAAGAATTTTTAATTTGTTTATAATTTATTTTATATTCTTATATATTATACTACCCTTGCTTTTACAATAACTCTCTTTTTGCTATCATTAGTACATGTAATCAATGTAATCTCTTTTCTTCCATTTGTTAATTGAGATGTACAACTTAAATCTTCTGGAATCACCTCATATTTATTATAAACTGAATATCTAAGTGTATTTCCACTTGTATCTGTTATCTCTATAATATCTCCATTTTCTAAGCTAGGGACCTTACTAAAAAATCTAGTATTACGATAATTATGACCTACAATACAGAAATTTCCTACTTCATTTGGATCTGCTCCCCAAAATTTTGTAGGAGATATCTTCAACAATGCTTCTGTCTCTGCTTCTGAATCTGTTTCTCCATCTAATATCGGATATTGCACATTAATTTTAGGAATATTAATTGTAGCTATTGTAGTATATCTATATCCATCATTTGTTTTTTGAACATTTTTCTTATTTAAGCCATTTTGAGTTTGTTTTTGTGGCGTATTATCAAATTCATTGTTAGTTGAACCATTATTTTGTTCCGAGTCATCCAAAACAACTATTAAAATATTATTTTTTGCAACTGTAGTATCTTCTTGTGCATCTGTATTAAATTCACTCATGATTTCTTGTGAAGTTTCTTCACTCTTATTTCTGTCATATTCTGCATAAATACATAGAGAGATTAAAATGCATACCAAAAAAATAGACAAAAGGAAATCAAACTTATAGATTTTCTTTTTTCTTTTTAGTTCTGGTGTTATATATAATTTCTTAGTAACTAAAATTTGATTCATTGCACTCTCCCTACTTTATATTTCTATTTTATTATAACATAGTTTTATACATTTTTAAATACCTTTTTTTAAAATCCTATTAGTAATATCCGCAAAATTTTCTAATGTTAATTTCTCCGCTCGTACACTCTCATCTAATTTAAGAGATTCTAAAATTTGATTTCCTTCTTCCTTATTTTGAAATATTTTAGCATTATTTAACGCATTTATTAATGTTTTTCTTCTTTGCATAAAAGCACTTTTTATTATCTTAAACATAAGCTCTTTATCTTGCACTTCTATTGGAGGCTCTTTTCTTATATTTAACTTGATAACTTTTGATGTCACTTCAGGTTCTGGAATAAAAGATTCTTTCGGAACTTCTAATATTGCTTCTGCTATCGCATAGTAATATACTGCATATGTAATAGCTCCAGTCTCTTTTTCTCCCGGAATAGCAATTAATCTATCAGCAACTTCCTTTTGTATCATAACTGTTATGCTTTCTAAATCTAATTTTTCTTCTAATAATTTCATAATAATCGGAGTAGTTATATAATATGGCAAGTTAGCTACTATTTTTACCTTCTTTATATTAGTATTTTCTTTTTCTTTTTTTATAAGATGTTTTAAATCTATTTTTAGAACATCTTGCTGATATAATTCAAAATTATTATATAATTTAAATCTATCTTGTAAAATTTCTACCATTTTTTTATCTAATTCAATACCTATTACTTTTCCGGCTTTTTCCAATAAGTATTTTGTTAACGTTCCTAAGCCTGGTCCAATTTCTATTACCAAATCTTCTTTATCTATTTTACTACTTTCTACTATTTCATTTACTACCTGTTCACTAATTAAAAAGTTTTGTCCTAATGATTTATTAGCTCTAATATTGTATTTTTTCATAATAAACTTAGTTTCTTCTATTAATGTTTCCATATTTTAACTCTCCATATCTTTGTTAATTTATTCTTTTAACACTTATATTTTATTATAAATAAGCTGTTTTTTCAAGTTTTTATTGATTTTTATATTTTTTTCATATAAAATATAATCACTATTAGATTCTTGTATATTTTAACATTATATTTTTTATCTAATAGTTAAAATCAATTTAAACAAAAGAGGCTAGTTTATGGAAAAAAATAATAATAATTATAAAAAAAATAAAAATTCTTTATCAAAAGATTTTTCTAATGATTCTAATATAATAAAAATGAAAACATCTTTTAATTCCAAAAATTTAATGCATTACAAGAAATTAAGAGTTACTTTAATTGTAGTAATATTAATACTTTTATTATTGATTGTAAGAATTGGATTTTTACAATTTGTTCAAGGCAATTATCTTAAAGAACTCGCTTATAATCAGCAAACAATTAATCAAATCATTAGTCCAAAAAGAGGAAATATTTATGATTCTACTGGAAAAGCTTTAGCTATTAGTGCTCAAGTAGACACAATAACTATTAATCCTAATAAATTAGTAAAAAACTCTAATGACGAAACCAAAGAATTTAAAGAAAAAATAGCAAAAGGTCTTTCTGAAATTTTCGAATTAAATTATGATGAAGTTTTAGAAAAGGTAAATAGTTCTTCTCAAGTTGAAACAATTGCAAAAAAAGTTGAACAGGAAAAAGTTGACACTTTAAAAAAATGGATGGAAGAAAATAAAATTTCAGTAGGAATCAATATTGATGAAGATACTAAAAGATATTATCCTTATAACACAGTTGCTTCTAATGTAATCGGATTCTGTGGTAGTGATAATCAAGGATTAAGTGGTATTGAATCAAAATGGGATTCTATCCTAACAGGTACTCCTGGAAAAATAGTTAGCTCTAAAGGAAGTAATCAAGAAGAAATACCTAATGCAGAAGAAACTTATATCTCTGCTGAAAATGGTAGCGACTTAACCTTAACTATTGACTTAAATATTCAAACTATTATTGAGAAATACTTAAAGCAAGCTGTTGAAGATAATGATTGTAAAAAAGGTGGAAATGTTATAGTTATGAATCCTAAAAATGGAGACATACTAGGTATGGCTTGTTATCCAGATTATAACTTAAATTCTCCATATACTCCAAATTCTACATTAGCCGAAACTTATGATTCTCTTTCTAGTGAAGAAAAAAGTGAATCTCTTTACAAAATGTGGGCTAATAAGTCAGTAGCTGAAACATATGAACCAGGTTCTGTTTTTAAAGTTATTACAGCTTCTGTTGCTTTAGAAGAAAATATTACAACTACTGATAAATCAAATGATTTTTATTGTAAAGGATATGAAGAATTTGAAGATTCTTCCGCATCTCAACCTTTAAAAATTTCATGTTGGAGAGCAAATCCTCATGGTGTTCAAAGCTTAAGGCAAGCGTTATGTAATTCATGTAACCCTGCATTTATGCAACTTGGAAAAAGAATTGGTGCTCCAACTTTATATAAATATTATGAAGCTTTCGGATTATTTGATTCAACAAATTCTGGATTATATGGTGAACAAAGTAGTATTTTCCAAAAGTTGGACAAAGTTGGACCTGTTGAATTAGCAACAATGTCTTTTGGTCAAAGATTAAATGTCACACCTCTTCAAATGGCAACAGCCATTGCTTGTGTTGCTAACGATGGTGTTTTAATGAAACCAAGAATAGTAAAACAAGTTACTAATACTGATTCTGGATCAGTTAGCGAAATTCCAGTTACACAAGTTAGACAAGTTATTTCAAAAGAAACTGCTCAAGAAGTAAAATCTATGATGGAATCTGTTGTAACTATCGGAACAGGAAAACATGCTGCTGTTTCTGGATACTCTATTGGTGGAAAAACTGGTACATCAGAACCTGTTTATAATAAAACTGAAGAAGGTTATGTTGCTTCTTATGTAGCTATTTCTCCAGTTGAAGATACTCAAGTTGTTTTACTATTAACTTTATATGACCCTCCAAAAAGCAATCACCAAGGTGGTCAATTAGCTGGACCTGTTGTATCACAAATGTTATCAGAAATATTACCTTATTTAGGCATACCTTCTAATGAAAATTCTTCTGATAGTTATTCATCAGATAACCTAATTGTAGTTCCTGATGTAAGAAATAAAACTGTATCTGAAGCTGAGAAAATCTTAAAGAACTCTGGTTTTTCAACCAAAACATATGTAAACGGTGATGCTAACAATACACTTGTAGTAGATCAAACGCCAAAACCAGGAGTATCTTTATCTAAAAATTCTGTTGTTGTACTTTATGGAGAAGGAAATGACGTTGCTACTTCTGTTACAGTTCCAGATTTAAAGGGAATGAATGCATCACAGGCTTCTAACACATTAAAAGAGAAAAATCTAAATATTAGTATAGAAGGTAGTGGTACTGTTATTTCACAAGATGCTGCCAAAGATGAACAAGTCCCAGAAGGAACAGTTATTAAGGTTACTTTAAAGCAAAATTTGACAGATGCTCATTAAATAATTAAAATAAAAAAATGGAATAAGAAAAATCTTATTCCATTTTTATATTTCAATTATTTTTTCTACTTTTTCTAAAATTTTTTGTATACTTTCTTCTGGCGTAGAAGCTCCTGCCATAATACCAACTTTATTGCTTTTTTCTATTTCTGCTATATCTAGCTGTGCAGCTGTTTCAATACATATACACTTTTTACAATTTGCTTTTGCTATTTCATATAATTTTTTAGTATTTGAACTATTAACTCCTCCAATAATAATCATATAATCCACCATTTTTGAAATTTTTTCAGTTTCATTTTGTCTTAATTCAGTTGCTTTACAAATTGTATTTTTTAATATCAATTCTATATTTTTTGGTAACTTACTTTTTACTCTTTTTTCTATTTCATTAAATTTTTCTAAACTATATGTAGTTTGTGAAATAATTAATAATTTATTAATATTTGAATTTTTTAATATTTCTAAGGCCTCTTCTACATCATCTTCCTTTTCTATAATATACACATTTTTACCGCAATAGCTTATTGTTCCAATATTTTCCGGATGTTCTTTACTTCCACACAAAAATATAAAAAATCCTTTTCCAGCATATTCTTCTGCAATTTTATGAATTTTTAGAACATTAGGACATGTATAGTCTTTTATTTCTATACCCTTTTTATTAGCTAAATCATATATTTCCTTTCTTATCCCATGTGCTCTTATTACAGTTTTTCCTTTAGCATCTTCAATATCATCTATAAAAATCAAGCCTTTTTCTTTTAAAGAATTAATTACTTGTCTATTATGTACTATCTCTCCTAAACAATATATATTATCTTCTTTATTTTCTTTGATATCTTTATTCACTCCATCAACTGCCCTTTTTACTCCATAACAAAATCCTGCTGTTTTCCCTATTATTATATTTTTTATCCTCTTTAAAAATTCAGTAATAAATTGTACACATTCTTTTTCCATATTTTCCATTTCTTGTTTTGTATACATTAAGTATTCGTGTTTTTCACACATATCAATAATAAATTTTTCTCCATTTATATATTTATTTATATATTGTATTGTTTCTTCAGACTCTTTTTTTGTAATAGCAAATTCATCTACTATCTGATTTACAGATAATATTTTTTCATCAAATTTAAGATCTTCAAATTTACTATTTTTATAAACATAATCTGCATATATTCTAAAATCATTTCTTTTCAATTTTCTTAGCTCTTCTCTGTTACATTTTATTTGTTTTCCATTATTTAGTTTTACTCCTATTATGTTTTCCCTTTTTTCATCCCATATAGCCTTTTTAGTATATGTTATATTATTATAATAATAATCTGTCATTAAATGTGTTAAACTTCCTAATATTACAGGGTCTTGAATATATTTTGCATATTTTATATAAAATCTTCTATATCCTTTAAAATCTTTTTCTCCATCATAATGTGTTATCTTATGTGCTATTATTTTACTTACATTTTTTATTACATATCCATTATTAATATCTGGTGTCACATTTCCAAACATAAACAAATTTTTATCAATATTATCTATATTTTTTAATACTTTATTTGCTATTCCCAAATGTACTCCCCAAGATGGCATTATTATTCCTCCTCGTATTTTATCATTTTTAAAATTTCTTTTTCTAATTCTTCTACTATTTCTTCTTGTTTAACTTTTTTTATTATTTCTCCCTTTTTAAATAACAATCCCTCTTTTACTCCTCCTGCAATTCCAATATCTGTTTCTCTTGCTTCCCCTGGGCCATTTACACTACATCCCATTACAGCAACTGTAATATCTGATTCTATTGTTTGCAAAAATTCCTCTACCTTTTTCGCAATTGGTATTAAATCTATTTGGGTTCTTCCACAAGTTGGACATGCTACTAAAGTTGGCACTTTAGAATATAAATTGCAATCCTTTAAAATCTCTTTAACAACTTTTATTTCTTTAATCGGATCATCTGATAATGAAACTCTAATTGTATCTCCTATTCCTTTTCTTAACATGTATCCTAGGCCTATACTTGATTTTATGGTTCCACTAAATTCAGTTCCACTCTCTGTTATTCCTAAATGAAGTGGACACTTAAATTGTTTCGCAGCTTCTTCATAGGCTTCTATACATAAATCTAAATTTGAAGCTTTTAGTGATAATGCATAATCATAAAAATTTAATTTTTCTAATATATCAATATGTCTTTTTGCACTTTCTACCATTGCTTTAGCTGTTGGTTTTCCATACTTCTCTAACAAATCTTTTTCTAATGAACCTGCATTTACTCCTATTCTTATAGGAATATTCTTTTCTTTACATTTATCTACAACAGCTTTTACTCTTTCTTCTGCTCCTATATTTCCCGGATTAATTCTAACTTTATCTACTCCAGAATTAATTGCTTCTAATGCAATTCTATAATCATAATGTATATCTGCAACAATTGGAATATGTATTTTTTCTTTTATTTTCTTTATCGCTTTAGCATCTTCTATATCTAAGCATGCAACTCTTATTATTTCACATCCAGCCTTTTCTAATTCCAAAATTTGATTTACTGTATCTTCTACGTTTTTTGTTTTTGTATTACACATTGATTGTATAACCACTTTATTTTGTCCACCTATTTGTACATTACCTACCATTATTTTTCTTGTTTCTGTTCGCTTCATTTTTTATTTTCCTTCCTAATACTTTTACATATTCTACAATAAAATTTTATTATAACATAATAAAGTATATAACATATTATTTTATTATGTTATATACTTTATCTTTTTTTATATATCACGTCCTTATTTATAATAATTTATCTTTTAGCTATATAATAGCCAACTCCCCTTTTAGTAATTAATATTTTAGGCGCTGATGTGTCTTTTTCAATTTTTTCTCTAATTCTTCTAACAGTAACATCAACTGTTCTAATGTCTCCATAATACTCATAGCCCCAAACTCTTTCTAACAAAGTTTCTCTTGTTACTACTTGTTCTGGTTGAGAAGCTAAGAATTTTAAAACTTCAAATTCTCTTAATGTTAAATCTATAATTTCTCCACGTACTTTTGTTTCAAATTTATCTAAATCTAACTCTAATTCCCCAACTATAATTTTATTTTCCTTCTTTTTATCTTCTGCTATTTGCTCTACTACTACATTATTAGAAACAGCTTCTACTTTTCTTAAATTTGCTTTTACTCTTGCAACTAATTCCCTTACACTAAATGGTTTAGTAATATAATCATCTGCCCCTAATTCTAATCCTAATATTTTATCTATTTCTCCATCTTTAGCAGTTAGCATAAGAATTGGAACATTTAAAGAATTTTTAATTCTTTTACATACTGACAAACCATCTAATTTTGGAAGCATAATATCCAATAAAATTAAATCAGGTTTTTGTTCTAATGCAACATTAATCGCTGTTATCCCATCACTTGCTTCTATTGTATTATATCCCTCTTTTTTTAAATTATAAACCAATATATCTACAATTGGTTGTTCATCATCAACAATTAATATTGTTTTTGCATCTTTTACAATTTCTTCTTCCACAAAAATTCCGCCTTTCTAATTTAGCTTTATTTTTATAGTATATTTATATCATACTTACATCTTTAATACAAGTTTTTTTTAGAATTTTTAGCTTCTTGTAATGCAATTGCTAATTGATCTGGGCAAGAAGTTCCTCTCATGCCGCAAGGCACTCCTTTTAATCTTTTAATTGCTTCATCAATATTCATGCCTTGTATTAAATTTGACAATCCTAATGTATTTCCAGCACATCCGCCAATAATAGTAACTTTTTTTATAATATCTCCATCAAGTTCAATTATCATTTCTTGCGAACATACCATATCACTTGGTTTATATCTATACTCCATATAAATTCACCTTCTATTATTTATCTTTTCTTAATTCAATATGTACATCTTTCAATTGTTGTTCTGAAACTACTGATGGCGCTCTCATAAGTAAATCTCTTGCTTTTTTATTTTTAGGGAATGCTATAACTTCTCTAATATTTTGTGAATCAGCAATTAACATTACCATTCTATCAACTCCTGGTGCAGCACCTGCATGTGGAGGTGTTCCATATTGAAATGCATTATAAAGTGCTCCAAACCTATTTTTTACATCTTCTTCTGTATACCCTGCAATTTCAAATGCTTTTACCATAGTTTCTGGATTATGATTTCTTACTGCTCCAGAAGCCATTTCATATCCATTACATACTAAATCATACTGATATGCCAAAATATCTAATGGATTCTTTGTCTCTAATGCTTCCAATCCTCCTTGTGGCATTGAAAATGGATTATGGCTAAAATCTATAGTTCCCTCATCTGATAATTCATACATAGGAAAATCAACTATAAAACAGAATTTATACACATCTTTTTCTATTAATTCTAATCTTTTTCCTAATTCAATTCTTACCAATCCTGCTATTTTTTGTGCCTTTTCTAGTTCATCAGCAATAAAGAAAATTGCTGAATTTTTTTCTGCTCCTATTTGTTTTTCTAAATTTTCCTTTATATCTGATGTTATAAATTTAGCTATTCCTCCTGTTACAGAATCATCTTGTTCTATTTTTGTCCAAGCTAATCCTTTTGCTCCTACTTCTTCTGTAGTTGCAAATTCACCCATTTTATCAAAGAATTTTCTTCCTTGAGTTGCTCCATTTGGCACTACAATAGCTTTAACAGTTTTTCCTTTAAAAGCATTAAAATCAGAATTTTTAAATATATCTGTTGCATCTTGGATAATTAAAGGATTTCTTAAATCTGGTTTATCTATCCCATACTTTTCCATAGCTTCTTTATATGGAATACGTATAAAAGGTCCTTCATCTACTTTCCAATTCGTAAATTTTTTAAATGTATAAGGTACTACTTCTTCCATTACTTTAAACACATCTTCTTGTGTAGCAAAACTCATTTCAAAGTCTAATTGATAAAATTCACCTGGTGCTCTATCTGCTCTTGGATCTTCATCTCTAAAACATGGTGCTATTTGATAATATTTATTAAACCCTGATACCATTAACAATTGTTTAAATTGTTGTGGTGCCTGAGGAAGTGCATAAAATTCTCCTGGATTTAGTCTACTTGGTACTAAATAATCTCTTGCTCCTTCTGGAGAAGAATTGGCTAAAATTGGTGTTTGAATTTCTGTAAAATCTAATTCGTCCATTTTTTCTCTCAAAGTCTTTAGTATTTTTGAACGAAGTAAAATATTGTTATGTAATTTTTCATTTCTTAAATCTAGAAAACGATATTCTAATCTTAAATCTTCTCTTACTTCCTGATTATTATTTATTTCAAAAGGTAATACATTTTTACATTTTCCTAAAATTTCTACTTGACTTGCTACTACTTCTATTTCTCCTGTTGGAATTTTGTTGTTTTTACTACTTCTTTCCACAACTTTTCCTTTTATGTAGATACAACTTTCTGTGTTCCATTCTTTTGCTTCTTGTTGCATTTTTTCATCATTTATAACAATTTGTGTGATTCCAAACTCGTCTCTTAAGTCTATAAATATCATTCCACCTAAGTTTCTTATTTTTTGAATCCATCCACTTAATTCCACAACTTCTTCTACATTATGAATATTCAATTCTCCACATGTTTTTGTTCTATACATATTTATCTCCTTTAGTTTTATTATTTATTTTTTCTTTTTTCGCTTTTATATAATATCACAAATTCACTTAAATATCAATGTTTTGATTTAAGTTTCAATATTTTTAAATATGCAATATGAGGGAAGCTTGAATTTTTATAACTTTAATGTTATTATTTATTTAATATTTAAAAAAGGAGATTTTTAATATGAATAGTGGCAATTTTGACTTTTATGATAAAACCAGTTTAAAATCTTACAACTTAAACGAAACTATGAGATATCAATTAAACATGCTAGATAGATTAGATGCCTTTACTAGAAAACACTGTGAAAACGTAGCTAACCTAACTTGTAGACTATGCGAACATTTACATTGTCAAAAAGGATTTATAGAATACTGTACCATATGTGCTTATCTACATGATATTGGCAAATTATTTATTCCACCAGAAATATTACAAAAACCAGCCAAATTAACAGACGAAGAATACGAAATAATGAAAACTCATACCACATTAGGATATAATATGTGTATGAAAGATTTAAAATTAAGACCCTATTCAGCAGGACCTCTATATCATCACGAAGCTTTAAATGGTTCCGGATACCCTCAAGGATTAACAAAAAAAGATATTCCTTATGAAGGGCAAATTATTCGTGTAGCAGATGAATATGACGCTATTGTTAGTAAAAGGCAATACAAATCACACATTGGCATTTCTGATACCTTAAAAATTCTTATTGAAAACGCAAATAACGGAAAAAATAATCCACTTATTGTTCGTAAACTGTTAAAAGTTGTTATTGATGACATAGAATATGAAATTTATTGCACCCAAAGTTATTTAGAAGAATTAAAAAATGAATTAAAAAGACTTGAACAAATTTCAAAATATAAAGAAAAGATGGATAATTCAAAAAAAGAAAAAGATAAAAACTATTATTTAGAAGGAATTAAGCTACTACTAAAAAGTAACGAAACATCAGAAAATTATATATCTATTTACAACGAATATAAAAAAGCTTATGAAACCAGAAAAGCTATTATTGATAATTTATATAATGAAATTAAAATTATAAAAAAATTAAAAGTTTAAGAACTTTCTTTAATATAAATAAGAGGTTAGTTAATACTACATTTTTAGTATATCAACAAACCTCTTTTATTTTTTATTTTATACAAATTATTCTTCTAGTCCGAAACTTACTCCCAAAGCATTATTCACTTTATCAATTATCTTTTCATCATCAATGTGCCCTATTCTCTCTTTTAATCTACTTTTATCAATAGTTCTTATTTGTTCAGCTAAAACAATAGAATTACTTTTTAAACCACATGAAGAAGAATCTATCTCTATATGAGTTGGCAACTTTGTTTTACCTGTTTGAGATGTTATTGCTGCTGCAATAACTGTAGGACTATATTTATTTCCCAAGTCATTTTGAATAATTAATACTGGTCTAACTCCTCCTTGTTCTGAACCTACTACTGGACTTAAATCTGCATAAAACATATCGCCTCTTTTTATTTGCATATTCTTCACTCCTAATATTATTGGATTGTCAAGTATGTTTCGTATTATTTTAAATATCTCTTGAAGTAAAGAAATAGTTTTTTAGCTATTTACACTTACCTCCTTATATAATATGTAAACAGCTATATTTTTGTTATTATCTTTTATTTCCATTTTTTCTGGATTGCCACTTTTAGCATCTATGTACAATATTTTTTGTTTACTTTCTCTATTGGTTTCCATAATAATTTTTCCGTCTTTTTCTTTCCATTCTGATTTTTCGCCTTTTTTATAATCTTCAATAAAACTACATAAATCCAAACTATTATCTGAAACATATTGATAATTTTCAAACATAGAAGTTAAATTTAAATTTGAATTTTCTAATCGTAAATTTTTTCCTTCTTTTATAATTTTTACTCCTGCTATATTATTAGGTTCTATTACTTCTTGACTATTATCTTCATTCCCATTATATTTTTGTTTTATAATATATTTGTTACTATTCTTATTACTCTTTACTTCCACTTCTATTTTAGTTTCATAAGAATTAATACTTAAAATATAGTTTACAATTTCTTGACTAGTAGTATTATTTCCAATTTTAAAATTTTTAGACATCTTACCTCTAAAAAAAGTAATTGATGCTATTAAAATAATAACAATTAATAAAATTAAAATTATTATAATTTTTTTATTTTTCAAAATACCCCTCCTAAAATCTTAGCATATTATTTTTTATATTATAGGAAGTCCTAACTTTTATTTTATACCTCCTCTACAATATAAAAGTAGTGGATTTTTTACAATCCACTACATTATTATTCTATAAAGTTTCAAAATATTCATTCAATGTTTTTATTAATTGTTCCTTTGTTTCTATCATATTAATACTATTTCTAAATTCACTAGAATTTTTTAAATTTTTTGTATACCATGCTATATGTTTTCTAAGTTCTTTAATAGCCATTTCTCCTTTTTCTTCTACAGCCAAATCAATGTGTTCCTTTATTATATTAAGTCTTTCACTATTTGTAGGGCTAGGCAATTTTTCTCCTGTAATTAGAAAATGTTTTATATTTCTAAATATCCATGGATTTCCAAAGCTACCTCTTCCAATCATTATACCATCTACTCCTGTTTTTTCAAACATTTGATATGCTGTTTCTTCATCTACTATATCTCCATTTCCGATAACTGGTATTTTTACACTATCTTTTACTTCTTTTATAATATCCCAATCTGCTTTTCCTGTATAAAATTCACTTCTTGTTCTTCCATGTATTGTTATAGCCGAAATTCCTACTTCTTCAGCTATTTTTGCAACTTGTACAGCAACAATATTCTCTTTATCCCAACCTTTTCTAATCTTTACTGTAACTGGAACACTTGAATTTTCAACAACAACTTTCATAATTCTTTTTGCCTTTTCTAAATCCAGCAATAGCTTACTTCCATCTCCATTTTTTACAACTTTTGGAGCAGGACATCCCATATTAATATCTATAATATCTGCTATTTTACTCATATATTTTGCAGTATAGCCCATTGTTTCCTCATCACTTCCAAATATCTGAAAACTAATAGGTCTCTTCTCTCCTTCTGTATTAAGTAATCTTCTTGTTTTTTGGTCATTATAAAATATAGCTTTTGAACTCGCCATTTCTGTACATACCATACCAGGTTCAAATTTTTCGCATATAATTCTAAAAGGCAGGTTTGTTACACCTGCCATAGGAGCTAATATTAAATTATTATCTAATTCTACGTTTCCTATTTTTATTTTTTTTAAATACATTTTATTCTCCTGCTATATATCTCAAATATAGCCTTTTTTATTATTTAACAAATATTGTTTTTTGTCTCTTACTACTAATGTTTAATAGTAAACCAATACATATAAAATTAGTTATTAAAGAACTTCCTCCATAACTAATAAATGGAAGTGGAACACCTGTAATTGGTAAAAGCCCCATTACCATTCCTATGTTTTCCAACATATGAAACAAGAAAACACCTGTTATTCCAGATGCAATTAATGCTCCTGTTTCATCTTTAGCAGTTTTAGCTACATACAAACATTTCGTAATTAAAAATACATATAATATAATAACAGATCCAGCTACTATGAATCCCATTTCTTCTCCAATTACTGCAAAAATAAAGTCTGTTGTTTTAGGATATAAGAAACCTAATTGCGTTTGATTTCCTTTTAATAGCCCCATACCAGTAAGTCCTCCAGCACCAATAGCAAGTTTTGACTGAATAATATTATATCCAGAACCCCTTGGGTCTGATTCAGGATTTAAAAATATATCAATTCTTTTTTTTGCATGTTCTGGTAAAACAAAATTATATAATATTGGAATTGATATTGCTACTATTACAGCAGTTATTATAATATATTTCTTATCAATACCAGCTGTTATTAACATTAATGCAGTTGTTATTATAAATGCTGCAGCAGTTCCATAGTCTGGTTGTTTAATAATTAGTAATACAGGTACTCCTAATATTGCTAATAATATTAATAATCTAGTTGGTTTATTAATATCACTTTTATTTCTTTCTTGTATTTTAGAAATTGCTAAAGCTAAAAATAATATAACAAATACCTTAGCAAATTCTCCTGGTTGAAAAGAAAAAAATCCTATATCAAACCAGCTAGTTGCTCCATTTACTGGTGAAGTAAATAATACTGCAATTAGTAATATAATAAATATACCATATAATATTGGAGATATTTTTATTAATGTTTCATAATCAATCAGCATTATTGCTCCCATAATAACAAGACTTACTATAAGCCATATACATTGTTTATTAAATTCATCATAATCTGTTGACTGAGTTGCAGAAAATAATGCAACTAACCCTATTGTACATAAGATTATTGCAACAATTAACAAACTCCATTCTACGTTTTTTAATTCTCTCTTTCTCATTAAACCACTCTTTTTCCAAATTAATCTTCTGATTTAATTTTCTCTTCCGTTTTCTTTGTTTTTACATCTACATTTAAATCTGTAGCTTCTTCTGTCTCAGAATTACTCTTTTTTGATTTATCTTCTTCTATTTTTTCTTCCTCTTGCTTGTTTTCTATATTATTGTCTTTCTTATCTTTTTTGTTCTCTTTTTCAACTATTTTTTTATCACTTTTCTTTTCTTCTGTTGTTACAGTTTTTGCATCTACTTTTCTAGCTTCATTTTTTATATTTAAAATTGGAATATTGGCATATAATGCTGGTGCACCATTTGTCCCATCTCCATTTTCCTTATTTGTAAGTCTTACATCAATTGCACTTTCATCTACATCAATGTATTTTTTAATTACTTCTATGATTTCTTGTTTCATAAGTTCTAAGAAGTCTGCAGAAACATTTGCTCTATCTTGCATTAATACTAGATGTAGTCTTTCTTTAGCCGCTTCTTTAGAATTTGAAGCAACTTTAGTTTCTTTTTTATTTAACTTCTTAAAAAAATTCATTATGTTTTCAAACATTATTCCTACTTACCTCCAAATTGTTTTATTGTTTTTTGAATAGTCTTTTTAATTTTGCAAAAAAACCTTTCTCTCTGCCAGGAATTGTTACTTCTATTTTTTCACCTAATACTCTTTTAGCAATTTCAATATATGCTTTTCCAGATGGAGCTCTTTTATTTTGAATAACTGGTTCTCCCTTATTTGTTTGAGTAATAATGTATTCATCATCTGGAACTACTCCTATTAAATCAATTGATAAAAGATCCACAATGTCATCAACATCCATCATTTCACCTTTTCTTACCATATTAGGTCTAATTCTATTAATAACCAATTCAGGATTTTTAATTTCTGATGATTCTAAAAGTCCTATAATTCGATCGGCATCTCTAATTGCTGATATTTCTGCGGTTGTTACTACTATTGCACGATCAGCTCCTGCTATAGCGTTTTTAAATCCTTGCTCTATTCCAGCAGGACAATCTATTAATATATAATCAAATTCTTCTTTAAGTTTTCCTACTAAATTTCTCATTTGTTCTTCATTTACTGCGCTTTTATCTCTTGTTTGAGCAGCTGGTAGTAGGTACAATTCTTTAAATCTTTTATCTTTTATTAGAGCTTGTCTTAATTTACATTTTTCTTCCACAACATCTACAATATCATATACAATTCTATTTTCTAATCCCATAACGACGTCTAAGTTGCGTAGCCCTATGTCTGTATCAATTAATACTACTTTTTTTCCTTCTAAAGCTAAACTTGAACCTAAATTTGCTGTTGTTGTTGTTTTTCCTACTCCACCTTTTCCTGATGTAATAACGATTACTTCTCCCATAATTTTCCTCCTTAGGATTTTAAAAACACATTTTTAATAGTTATATAATATAACGAAACCGCCAAAAAGTCAATGAATTTTACAGGAAAATAACAAAATTGTTTCTAAAATATTACAAAATCTTTACAAAAATATTTTATATCTACTTTTTCTTTTTATCTATAGTATAAAAAGTTGGCCCCTACAGTAAAGCATAAGTTCTAATAGTTTTTATACAATTCAAAAAGTTGTAACTTTATTACTATAAAATTACAACTTTTAAAAACATTTTTCTATTTTATTAATACAAAGTAACTCTAAAACCTATAGTAGAAATACTGCTTGATATGCTTTTAGAATTTCTTTCTGACATTGTCCCTCTAGCAACCGCAATATTCTCACCATCATTTATATTTTGTTCCAATGTCCATTCATACATATTTCCTGACAAATCATAAATATTTAAAACACTTGCATTTTCAGTATTTAATTTTGATTTTTCTATATATTTTAACATTAAATCCCATTGTATTCCAAACATTAAACTACTTGTTTTATTTTCTATATTTAAGTTATTTGCTAAATTTTGTGCTTGTGATACTGTGACGTAATTATAATCATTTAATCCATCTTTACTTACAGGTAGTTCTATTAATGAGTCTGAAGAATTTGTCCTATTAGCCTCTGTTTTCATAATATATTGGCTAACCAAAAAACCATTATTTTTATAAATACTTGCTAGCATATTATTCTTTTTAGCTTCATACTCTTGTTGATTTTCAATTCCACATCCTTCATAATAAACATCTTTATAACCTTCTTTTGTATAATCTGATACATACAATTTCAAATCATCTTCAATTTTTTCATAATCAGTATCAGAACTAGCTGTTTTAAATATGTTATTTGGGATAGAAATCCAAACATATCTATCATCTGTTGTTGCATTCTTAATTACTAATCCTTTAATTATAGTATCTTCTCCTGTTTTTCTACTTACCTGAAATCCTTTTGGTATCATTACTGTATCTTCATTTATATCTTTATATATAGATACACCATCATATATAGGAGACCAATTTTCTTCTGAATTATTAGTTATCAAATTGACTGCTACTTTATCAATATCATCTTTTGTATAATCTGTATAAAATTTTTCTCCATCCAAAGTTATTCCTTTAACATAAAAAATATTATGACTATCTTCATTGATTATATATATATCTTCTAAGTTATCTACTTGTTGTTCAGATTCTATTTTATCATAATCTTTACCATATGTTAGTGTAAGATTATCAATAGCTGATAAATCTATTATATAAAATTTTCCTGTATCTACTTCATCGCTAATTACACCATCATCTTTTATATTTGTAATATTTGTGTATTCTATTTTAGCTGGTATATTTCCATATTCAATATAATAAGACTCTATTTTATCCCTTAAGTTTTCAATATCTGCTTGCATACTTTTTAACTTTTGAACACCTAAGTTGTCCTTTACATTATACAATACAATTCCTGTTAAAATTAATATAACAATAACAGTTATAGTTAAAGTAACTAGACTAACACCTTTTTGATTATTGACAATTTTTTTTATCATTAGCATTCTCCTTTTTTCTTTAGTATTAGTTTACTATTTATTTTCACTAATTTCAATAGTTTTTTCTATCAAATCATAAATTTTATTTTTATTTCTATCTATTTTATCTTGTTTTAAATATAGTCCCCAAAGAAAAATAGTAATTATGAATATAGAAATATTTTCCATGTAATATATCCCTATACTTGCTATAAACGTTAATATTATTAATATAATAAATGAAATTGAATTCGTATATCTTTCTGCTTTTCTTTTTCCTAGAAAAATATGTAAAATTCCCTTTAAAATTCTTCCTCCATCTAATGGATAAATAGGTACTAAATTAAATAATATTAATAATAAATTAGCATAAATTATAATTAAGTTCGAAAATAATTCTACTTTTAAATGAGTTGCAAAAATAATAATTAATAAGTTAGTAAACGGCCCTGCTATAGCCACTAATATTTTCTTAATTTCTAATAAATTTGCTTTTAATATTTTCTTATTGTAATCTTTTGGCTTTAATTTAAATGAAATACTTATCCCATATGGCATCAGTTCTATTTTTTCTGGTTTCATTCCCATAATCAGTCCAGCTATCAAATGTCCTAATTCATGAATGATTGCAAATACAATAATTATAACATATGTTTCAATTTGTTTTGTGAAATAAAATAATATTAAAAACAGGAATATTTTTAAATCAATTCTAAATCGCATTTTCTTCTCCTTTACAATTCTAATATACTTTGTGGATCAACTGTTCTTTCTGAAATTCTTATTTCAAAATGTAAATGTGGTCCTGTTGAATTTCCTGTACTTCCTACTTCTGCGATTTCCTGTCCTTGTGTTACTTTATCTCCTTGTTTTACGTATAAATTATTACAATGTGCATAAATAATACTAACTTCGCCTATTTGAATCTTTAAATGTTTTCCATAATCTCCTTCCTCAGAAGCTAAAACAACTTCTCCATCTGTAGCAGATTTTATTTTTGTTCCTAAATTAGCAGCAATATCTGTTCCTGTATGGTTTTTTGGAACCCTTCCTGTTGCTGTATCTCTTTGTCCATATTTAGAACTTATAATCCCTTCAATAGGTTTTATAAAAGTTGTTGTATTCTTTACATTTATAATATCTTGTTCTGACTGAGATAATTCTTTAGTAGTTTCTTCTTTTACATCTGAAGTATTTTGCAAATCTTCTACAGCTCCGCCTATTCCATCTTGCGTTGTATTTTCCTCCTGTTCTTTTGTTTGCTCCGGTTGTTCTTGTTCATTATTGTTAACAATTATTTTATTATATTGATCTTTTATCGTATTATATAAGTCCATAAAATTGACATCATATGATAATACCTCATTTATTTTATTTATAAAATCTTTTGAAAAAACATATTCACTATTGTTTATAAAATATATTACTAAATATATTGAAATACATATTAATATTTGTACAATCATTTTTTTTAATAATCTTATGTCTTTTTTTTCATTATTAACACTTACAGTTGCAATTTGCTTATCACTCCCCTGTTTTCTTCTTTCATATATTTGCTCAGCTCGTCTTATTTTTTCTTCGACAGACATTGTTCTTTCCATAAAAAAGCACCTCTTCCTTAGTTTCTTTGTAAACTATATGTTAGAAAAAGGCGTTTTATTCACTATCTTATAAACAATATTATACTTTCTATTAAAATAACAAAACTACTGATGTATGCATAATTTTTTATTCTATTATATTTTTGTTTTTCTTTCTTATTAGTTATTTCTCTTGTTTTCTTCTTATCTTCTAATTTAGAAATATAAGTATTGACTAGCATTTCAGCTTCTTTTAATATATAATCATCTTCTCTAGTTTTTGTATATTTGTTTTCTGTCATCTTTTCTTTTTCTATTTTTTCTACTTGCTTTATTTTCTTGTTTGTTTTTAATACAATAATTGCTTCTTCTACAATATTAGATGGTAAGTTTTTTAAAACTACCATATTTTTTAATCCTCCTTGATTCATTTGTACCTCCTTAAAATATGTATTTATATTAGTTTTTCCAATTTTTTTAGGCTTATACAAATTATCCATAATTTTACTATTTATTCTGTATACTCTTTGCATATGTAACCGTAAAAAATGCACATGCTATTTTTTTAAAAAAATTTCATTTGACAAATCATAAAGAAAGTGTTATTATATAGGTACATTAGACAATGTACTCTAGTTCGGCTTGTGTATATTGTTTGCTGTAGATGTATCTGTAACTACATCTACTTTTTTTATGCTCAAAAAAGCGAGGAAACTCTGTAACAAATTTCCCCACTCGACTATGTATGACAACAATTAGTCTTTACTCTTTTTGTATTCTTCAAGTTTTGATTGAAGTTCGTTGTTTTTATCTCTTTCTGCTAATAACTTTTCAACCAATTCTCGAATAAGTTCGGCCTGTGTCATCTCATTTGTCCCCTTTCCGTCCTTTAGTAAAAGACTTACCTTTTTGACTTCGAAAAGGTTGCTATTATATTACAACATTTATATATATTATTCAACCAAACAGACTAAAATTGTACTATTATTTTGTTTTTCACATATTATCATTAAAATGTAATATTCATTAATTAGTTTTTTTTAAGTTCATTTATAGTAAAAATAACCTCCCATTTATCAAATTTTTAATTTAATAAAAATCCGATAAACGAAAGATCATTTCTACCTTTAACCACACCCAATAAATAAAAAAGTTAGTTGCCTTTTTCCAAAACAGTTTGTAGGTTTTTTTACCTGTTTCCACATTGTTTTAATGCCATAAACTCACGAATCCGTCGGTATAATGGAATATTTTACTATTTTTGTAATGATTGTCGCTCTATAATTGCACATAATTTTTACGCACTTTTTAATTCCAAACGTAATTTATCTGCAATCATTGCTATAAATTCTGAATTTGTTGGCTTTCCTTTAGCAGCTGAAATAGTATATCCAAAAATACTTTCAACAGCTTCTTGTTGTCCTCTTCCCCACGCTACTTCTATTGCATGACGAATAGCTCTTTCAACACGACTTGGTGTTGTATTAAATTTATATGCTATTTTAGGATACAAACTTTTTGTTATTTGATTAATAACATCAATATCATTAACTACCATCATAATTGCTTCTCTTAAATATTGATACCCTTTAATATGGGCTGGAACACCTACTTCGTGAATAATATTTGTAACTAAAGCTTCTAGGTTTTCCTCTTTTTTACTCTCCTCCTTTGAGATATCAATATATTGCTGTTTAGTTGTTTCCTTTGCTATAAAATTATTTGTATTCTGACTTGGTTTGAAAAATTTTATTTCTCTTATTCTTTTCATCAACAATTCTATATCAAAAGGTTTTACCACATAATATTCAGCACCTAACGCTATTGCTTTTTGAGTTATTTTATCTTGCCCTACAGCTGATAACATAATACAAATTGGTTTTTTATTAATTTGCATTGTACTTATTTTTTCTAAAACCCCCAATCCATCTAAATGTGGCATTATTACATCTAATAAAACTACATCTGGAGTAATATCTTGCATTATTTCTATTGCCTCTTCTCCATCTCTTGCCATTCCTACTACTTGCATATCATCTTGGGCATTTATGTAAGTTGATAATGTATGACTAAACTCTTGATTATCATCTGCTATTAAAACAGAAACTTTTTCTTTCATTTCTTACCTCCTATAATCTTCTGTAAATTTTTTACAATTTTGATTATAGTCCTTTATTTTATTATTTTCAAGAGTTTATGGTAATTTTTTCCATTTTATTTATAAAAGCACAATTTTTATATACTTTTCGTTATGTATTTTTTAGATAATTCTTTTATATTTTTTAGATTCACCTTTTTTGACTTAAAATCTTCTATTAATTTTTGTTTTACTTCTTCTTCTAATTCTATTTTACAAATAATACTCTCTTTGTACTGAAAATCCACAATACTTATTTTGTTATTTCTACAATAATATTTAAAATTTTCTAATTCACTATATTCTAATTCTATCTCTAACTCTTCTCCAAAACATTTTTTAATAATCGAACATTTATCTATTGCTTGCAATAAACTAGCCGAATAAGCTCTTACTAATCCTCCTGTTCCAAGCAAAATACCTCCAAAATATCTAGTTACTATAATTAATACATTTGCTAAATTATTCTTTTGTAAAATATTTAACATAGGTGCTCCTGCTGTCCCTGATGGTTCTCCATCATCGCTAGATTTTTCAATTACATTTCCATTTTCTATAACTCTATATGCTATACAATTATGTCTAGCATCAAAATATTTTCTTTTTATTTCTTTTATAATCTTCTCCGCTTCCTCACTATTTTCTACATAAAATAAATTAGCTATAAACTTAGATTTTTTCTCAGTAATTTCTGATTGAACACTTTCTGCAATTGTTATAAATTCTCTCATTTAATTTTTGTATCTCCTTAAAATTTCGACAAAATGAATAGGACAAACTAGACCTGTCCCCCATGTGTCATACCTGCAACATATCCTGTTGAATATGCTATTTGCAAATTAAATCCTCCTGTATATGCATCTACATCAATAATTTCCCCTGCAAAATATAGTCCTTTTATTTTTTTGGATTCCATTGTTTTAGGATTTATTTCTTTTATATTAATTCCTCCACTTGTTATTATTGCCTCTTCAATAGGTCTAAATCCTTTTATTTCAATTATGAACTCTTTTAATAATTTTACCAATCTTCTTCTTTCTTCTTTTGTAATTTCATTTACTTTTTTATTAGGATTTATACTACTTTTATTTATTATTGGTTGAATAAGTTTTTGTGGTAATAATTTATTTAGACTATTTTTAAATTGTTTATTGTTTTCTTTTCTAAAGTCCCTTAATACTCTTTCATCTAATTTTTCTTCTGTTAAAGCTGGTTTCAAATCAATTTTTAATATAATTTTTCTGTTTTTTAATTTTTCTTCTATTTTTTTATATCTTACTAAATGTGCTGAACTACTCAATATTGTTGGACCTGATACTCCAAAATGTGTAAACATCATTTCTCCAAAATCTTCATAGATATTTTTTTTAGTTTCTATATCTTCTAATTGTATTTTTATATTTCTCAAGCTTAATCCTTGTAGTTCTTTACACATATCTCTATTATAGCTTTCTAATGGCACAAGTGATGGTTGTATTTTTGTTATTGTGTGTCCTAATTTTTTCACTAATTCATATCCATCTCCTGTTGAACCTGTTAAAGGATAGCTTTTTCCTCCTGTTGCAAGTATAATTTTATCTGCTTTTATTTTTGTACCTTCTGCAATTACACCTATTATTTGGCTATTTTCTACCAAAATTTCTTCTACTTGTGTATTACATTTTACTTTTATTCCTAATTCTTTTATTTTTTTTGAAAAACATTTTAAAACATCTAGTGATTTATCTGTAACTGGAAAAATTCTATTTCCACGTTCTTCTTTTACTTCTAATCCTTCTTCTTTCAAAAAATTAATTATATCTTGATTTGTAAATTGCTTATAACAACTATATAAAAACATACCATTTCCTGGAGTATTTTTTATAAATTCATCCATGTCTAAAGAAGATGTAATGTTACATCTTCCTTTTCCTGTAATTAATAATTTTCTTCCTAATGATTGCATTTTTTCTAAAAGAATAACTTCATTTCCATCTTGAGCCGAAGATATCGCTGCCATCATTCCAGCAGGTCCTCCTCCTATTACAATTACTTTCATATAGTTCCCTTCTTTAATTTAAATATAATTTCTATTTTAAATTAATAATATTTTATTTTTCCATATATTCTATAGCTTTTAATATTCCCATTTTTCCATATTCATAAGTAAGTCCTCCTTGCATATACGCAATATATGGTGGTCTAATTGGACCGTCACAACTAAGTTCTATCGTTGATCCTTGTGTAAAAGTTCCAGCTGCCATAATTACTTTGTCTTCATATCCTCCCATATCTCCTGGATATGGGATCACTTTAGAATCAATTGGTGATCCCATTTGAATTCCTTGGCAAAATTTCACTAATTTTTCTTCTGTTCCTAATGCAATTGTTTGAACAATATCTGCTCTTTCTTCATCAAATTTTGGTTCTACTTGATATCCTAACTCTTCTAAAATTCTACTAGCAAATACTGCTGTTTTTATACTACTTGCTACAACAGATGGAGCAAAAAATAGACCTTTTAATAATAAAGTGTTTTGATTTAATGATGGCCCTATCTCTTTTCCAATGCCAGGAGATGTTAATCTTTCTGCACATAATTCAATTAATTCTCTTTTCCCTACAATATATGCACCAGAAGTAGCAATTCCAGCTCCTAAATTTTTCATTAAAGAACCTACTGCAATATCTGCTCCTACTTCAATTGGTTCTCTATCTTGTACAAATTCTCCATAGCAATTATCTACCATTATAATAACATCTTTATTAACTTCTCTAATAGCTTTAATTACTTTTTCTATTTTTTCAATAGTTAGACTCTTTCTTGTTGAATATCCTCTAGATCTCTGTATTTCTATTAACTTTACATCGTTTTTAGTTAATCTATTTATAATTTCTTTAATATTAAAATCATTTTCTATTAATTCTATTTGTTCATATTTTATACCAAATTCTTTTAAAGAACTTTTGCTATTCCCTGAGATTCCAATTACTGTTTGCAAAGTATCATAAGGCTCTCCTGTTATACTAAGCATAGTATCTCCTGGTCTTAACAAAGCCGACAAAGTCACAGATAATGCATGTGTACCTGAAATTAATTGTGTTCTAACTAAAGCATCTTCTGCTTTAAATATATTGCTATATATTTCTTCTATTTTGTTTCTTCCAGGCTCATCTATTCCATAACCTGTTGATGAATTTAAATGTGCTTCTTGTAGATCACATTTCCAAAAAGCTTCTAATACTTTTTTACTATTTTTTTCACAATTTATTTGAATTTTTTCAAATATTGGTCTTATATCTTTTTCTACTTGTTCTGTTATTTCTTTTAATCTATTATCCATTTTTCATTCCTTTCATATTAATGCTTATATTTTACAATATTTTCGTACTTTTTGCAAACTTATCATTTTTAAGTTTAGATTTTTTTTGGCAAGATGGGATATATCCATAATTTAAATAATAAATATTATTCATTACGTTCAAAAAGAAAATCTAATATAAAAAAATGTGCCGCTTTCACTCAGGCTAAAATGTATATATGTATATGTTTTTATGATTTTTGAATATGAATGAAGCAATATTAGAATTTCTTAAATAAATTAATGGAAAATGTTCGCGTCGAGCTTTAGCTCGGACTAAGTGAAAGGGTGCCATTAATTTATTTTAGAAATTTTTATGTTGCGCATTGAAATCAAAAAAATCATAAAAACATATACATATATACATTTTCCCGTGAACATCCCTCATTTTTTTATATAATATTTTCTATTTTTCTCTTCAATCAAGCTATTTATTATTTAAATTATGGATATATCCCATCTTACCAAAAAAGCCGAAACTTAAATAACATTTTGGGACTTTTATATTTTTATTTATCTACTAAAAAAGAGTTCAACTTAATTAAAAGTCAAACTCTTTCTTATATCATAAATACTATAATACATATTTTCTAATTAGTACAACTCCACCTGCTACTGTAACTAATACAATAAATCCTAATGTAAAGTAAATTCTTATTTGACCTGTACTAATTGATAACATAACTGGTGCATCATCTATATCATCTTCTCCTGGTTTCTTATTATCAGGTGTAGAATCTCTATCTGGCACATGGTATTCGTTATAATCTTTTGAAATTTCTGCTGTATTTGTCATAACTCCCATATTGTTTTCACTATTAATCCATGTAAGTACAACGTCAACATCTGCATACTCTCCTGGTTGTAATAATGTATTTTCTAATAAGTTTGTTGAAATTACGTTGTTTCCTAAATCTGTCCATCCTGGATTATCTTCTGCAACAAATTTTAATCCTTCAGGAACATAATCTTTTACTTCTTTAGCATATCCAGCTATATCGCCTTCGTTTATAACTCTAATTGAATATTTAAATTTAACTGTTACTTGATTTAATTTTTTTCTATGTAATTCAACTTTTACTACTTGCTCAGGATCATCATATGGTTGGTGTCCAGTTTCTGTAACTGTTTGTTTTCCATTTTCTATAACAATAGCTTGTGTTACCCATTTTCTTAAAGCTAAATCAAATTCTACTAATTTTAAATCTTCTATATCTACATCATCTTGGTCTTTCCATTCGCTTCCATCACCAGGTACTGAATCTTCGTCATCTCCATTGTCATCACCAATTTCTGCAATATTTCTTAATTTATATTCTGTACCTTCTGCAACTTCTTTTTTAGCTTTTACTCTTGTTGCCATAAATACTTCTCCATAAGAAGCTTCTCCTTCTCCTGTATATGCTTTAATTGTTGTATCTTTTAAATAGTCTGTAGCATATAATGTAATTTCTTTTGAGTCAAAATCTACTTCTTCATAGTATTTTTCTCCAATTTTAACTGCATTTTCATTGTCTGCACTTGATTCTTTAAATGCTTTCCAACCATATTTTTTATTTACTTCATTATCTTTTAAATATTCTAATCCTGATGGTAATATATCTGTTACCAAAGTAGCTGTTCCATCTATTTTTCCTTCATTATATACTCTAATTGAATATTTTACTACATCATTTTCTACTACAGTTGGTATGTTAGATTCTACATCATAGTAATCATATATTGTATTTGTTTGTTTTTTATCTGTATCTAATTTTGCATATCTATCATTATATGCTGTTTCTTTTTCTGCATATGTATGGTTAATTGATACTATTTGTTTTCTTAAAGCTAAATCAAATTTCTTTATTATAACTTTTTCGAAATCATCATCATCTTCTTGTCCAGGTATATAATCTCCTGTTTCATTATCTTTATAATTTGGTAAGTTATTATCATTTGGAAGTTTTACGTTATTTTCTTCAGAATCTCTATCTATTACAGATTTTTTATCTTCATCTAAGTATTTTGTAATATCTGCTATATTTGTTATTTTTTCATCTGTTTTAGCAGTATCTTTTACTTTACACATAATTGGAACTTCTTTGTATGATAATGTATATGTTTTCTCAGGTGTTGTTGGATTTTCATTTTTTACTGCTTTATTAATTTTTGCATTTTCTAAGTATTTTGTAGTTACTGTTCTTCCATCTTCTGATACTGTCCAACCATATTGTTTATTAAAGTCTCCATCAACAAATTCTAAGTTTGATGGTAAATGGTCTTTTATTTCTGCTGCATATCCATCAATTTCACCTTCATTATATACTCTTAACATATATACTACAATATCGTTTTTCTTAACTTCTACTGGCTCTTTTGTATGATTATATGTAGCTGTTGTTATTATTTTACCATTTTCATCTTTTGTATTTAATTTTGATGTATCTACAACTGGTGCTCTTTTATAAGTACCCTCTGTATTTTTTAAATATTCACTATTTTCTATTTTAGTATCATCACTTACTGCTATAATAAATTTTCTTAATGCTAAATCAAATGACTTTAAAATGATATTATCATAATCTTCATCATCTTCATATTTTACCCATTTTTTTGGATTAGAATCTCTATCATCTATTGGATTTCCATCTTTATCTGAATCTTCTGAAATACATGCTTCATTTCTAATTGTAGTTCCTGTTATATTATCTGATATAACTTTCATTTTTACTGAAATTTCTTTATAATGAATGTCTTTTTCTGTTTTTGTTCCATCATTACTTCCAAATGCTGTTATTAAATTTTCTCCTACTGTTGCTTCATTTTCTTTTGATAAATAGTCACTTGAAATTTGGATAATATTTTCTTTTTTATCATCATATACAAAATTTCCCCATAAATATTTTTGGTTAAATTCAATTGCTTCTTTTTCTTCTGCTGTTAAAGTAGTATCATTAGCTAATTCACTACCTTCTTTTTCTGACCATAAGAATTGTAAACCACTTGGGATATCTTCTGTTATTTCTGAAGCATATCCATCAATTGTTCCTTCATTATATATTCTAAATGTATATGTAACAATATCACCTTTTTTTACTGCAACTGGTACTTTATTTAATGTATAATCTCCTGTTGTAACTAATTTCCCATTTTCATCCAATGTGTTTAATTTACTTACATCAACTTTTTTAATTCTTTCAGGAACATTTTGGTTATTTACTGCGACAATTCTTTTAATTAATTTTAAATCAAATGATTCTGGCATTAAAACTAATTTTTCAAAATCATCATCATCTTGTTGTCCTTTATAATAATAAGTAGAATCACTTAAATCCTCTTTATTATTATTTCCTGAATAATTTTCCATATTATCTTTATTTACACTTGGTTTTGTTGATGGTTCTGAATCTCTATCTGCTCCATTTTGATTTGTAATTGTAATATTACTTTCACTATCAAATTCTTCTGATATCCATGCAACATTTGTTAATATTTTTTCATTTACAGTATCAGGAGTTGCTGTTACTTCACATTCAATCTCTATTATCTCTGATGATAAATTACCAGATTTATATGCTGCTAAGTTGTCTGTATTATTGGCTTTTCTCTTCAAAGTTAATGTATTATTTCCTGTACTATCATAAGAATCTAGTTCAAAATTTCCACTTATTACTTTACTAAACTTTAATCCTGTTGGCAATTGGTCTACTACTTTTGTAGCACGGCCTGCTTTTTGTCCTTCATTATATATAGCTAATTTATAAGTAACTTTATTACCTTTTTCTACTAATACAGGATCCTTTTTATGCTTATATGTAGCTGTTGTTCCTGATGTTAATGTACTTTCATCAATAACTGGTACTCTAGAATTTGCTCCAGTTAATTCTTTATCATTTATTTTTGTAATATATTTTCTTAATGCTAAATCAAAAGGTTTTTCATTTGGTGTTACTTCTAAGTCTACATTTTCACTTTTTTCTTCCTTTTCAGGTATCATAACTGGTTGTGTTTGATTATCAGTTGTTGATGCCCATAAAGTAAGTTTAGAATTACTATAATTTATACTAATAGAAACTCCAACTTTTTTTGTTGTTTCTTTTGGAATAGAAATATAAAAATCTTTTCCTACTAAATCTTTAACAGTAGTTCCTTGTGCTACTTCTCTTTTATTACTATCTAATAATTTATAATTATCTGTTTCATTTCCACTGTTTTTTACTTTAAAGTCTATTGTATATGGTATTGTATTTCCAGATACTTCTGTAATATTAATTGGTCCTATTACATAATTTTCTCCTACTTCTTCATAATTTAAAGTAGTTGTATTTATTTTAGCTGGTGCCCCTGTTGCAGATGAATTTGAATAGTTATTGGCATTTGCTTTCGCTGTTTTTATTAAATAATCATATAATTGTTTTGCTTGCATTTGTCTTTGTTTTCCAGCACCACTATTAGGATCAACACCTGTTGGATTATAGTTAGAAAAAGAAGTATATGTATTTCCATCTAATGTATAATATAACCATGTTTCATCATCAGATGTTTTATCATATTTTCCATTTTCTTCTCCGTAATTAGTAAAATACCATATAGCAGCTTGTTGAACTGCTCCAATATCATCATCTGTTAAAGAAAAGTCCCAATTATCAGCATTAATTCCAGCAGCTTCTAACAATGCTGTCTTATCTGATTCACTTGATTCTCCTGTAAGATATAACATATCTCCTAATGCTAATAAAGCATCATATTTACTAATAGATGTATTATCATCAATTTTTATAGTTCCTTCAACTATAGATTTTAACACATCATTTTGTTGTTTTATTTTTTCTCTTTCTGTTTTCATATCATAAAAAACATTATATGTTGCACGCTTTTTAATATCACTAAATCCAACTCCTGCTTTTACACAATATATATTTTTATGTCCATCTGCTTTTAATGAAGCATTATCTCCTGAACTAGTATATTCAAGAATATTCCATATATATTTGCCTCCTGCATTTGGATTATTAATTGAATATCCCATATTAGGTTCACTATTAGTTCTTAATTCTGTTATCCCTAAATATAATGGAGTTGTTGCATTTGTTGCAAATACTATGTTTTGCATGCTACCAACAATAAATGCTATTATCAATATTGAAACTCCTAGAAGAATCTTTTTTGTTTTCATAAATTTCTCTCCTTCACTTACCTATATATACCTTATTATATAATATTTTATACTTTTTTCTAAATTAGTCAATAGGCATTTTTTAGAATATTTTTCCACTTATATTAGTAAAGCTCTATTTACTTACGGAAATAGCTTTACAACACTTTTTATAACTAAAAAGTATTACATTACAATTATATTACATTTTAGTTCTAAAATCAAGATTTTATGTGAATTAAATCTAATTATTTTGGCCTCCCTAGCTTTACATTAAACTTCATTTAACAAGTTGCATATTTTATCCAATATATTCATATGTTTTTAATGGTGATTAATAAATATGAAAAAGCTATTTCTAAAACTATTGATTATTGAAGTCGTGTTCATTTTTTTATTTAGTTATATTAGCACATTTGCAGATGATTTAGATAATTCAACTGATTTATTAGATGTTTCTAAAGAACTAAATGCTCTAAACTATGTTGAAACATCTAGTTCAGGTTCTTCTACTTTAAATTTAAATACTCGCTCTTGTATAGTATTAGATAGGTTAAGTAAAAAAATATTATATGGAAAAAATGAATATAATAAGGTAAAAATGGCTTCAACTACCAAAATAATGACAGCAACTATTATAATTGAAAACTGTAATCTAGAAGAAACTGTTGAAGTTTCAAAAAAAGCTGCAAACACAGGAGGTTCCAGACTTGGTTTAAAAACTGGAGATAAAATTACCATTAAAGATTTATTATATGGCTTAATGTTACGCTCTGGAAATGATGCAGCTGTAGCACTGGCTGAGGTTTGTGCTGGTAGTATAGTAGATTTTAGTAATTTAATGAACAAAAAAGCAAATGAATTAGGTCTTGTTAATACTCATTTTGAATCTCCTCATGGTTTAGATTCTGATGGTCATTATACAACTGCATATGAACTGGCTCTTCTTTCAGATTATGCATTAAAAAATAAAACTTTCCTCCAAATAGTTGGAACTTATAACTACACCATATCAATTAATGGCCACCCAAAAAGTTTAACAAATACAAATGAATTGCTAGGTAATTTAAATGGTGTATATGGAATAAAAACTGGTTTTACCAATGGTGCTAATCGTTGCCTCGTAACAGCCTGTAAAAGGAATGACATGGATATTATCTGTGTTGTGTTAGGATGTGATACTAAAAAGTTTAGAACTTCTGACAGTATAAAACTAATTGAATATACTTTTAGTAATTTTGAATATGTAAATATACAAGAAAAAATAGATACGGAACTTGAGAATTGGAAAAAAGAAAATGAAAATTATTTCTTTATTAATAAGGGAATTTCATCTGATTTAATTATTAAATACTCTGAATTAGATACTCCTATTATACCTATTAATAAAAATGAAATTTCATCTATTGATGTGAACATTTATATAGATTCTATATTAGAATCTCCTATACATATAAATGATGCAATCGGTAAAATTAAAGTTACTTCAAATAATAATTCTATTTTAAGTTGCAATATATTGGCTAGTAATACAATTAAGAAAAAGAATTTTTTAGATTATAATATGGATTTTTTTAAGTATTATTCCAATATTTTAAATTCAACCATCACTTTATAATAAATAGAAAAAAGGAATGATTTATAAATATTAATCATTCCTTTTTTCTATTAATATTTCTTATATTTGTTCCACTTATTATAAAATATCACACTTGCTAATATCGCTATTCCTATAATAAACATTCTTCCTGCTAAGCCCGCCTTAGGCAAACTTTTTGCTGGACTTACTGTAGAAGATGTAGTTGTTTTTTCTTGTTGTACAGGTACAGATATATTTTCTGTTCCTTTTTCTTTATCTTCTTCTTCCTTTTGTTCTATTATATTAGATATCTTTACTTTCATTATTGTTTCATTTCCAGCTAAATCTTTTATAACAACCTCTTCTTCTGTATTTTCACTATACACTTTTTGTGTAGTTAATCTATCATCTGATAATATCCATCCTTCAATCTCTTGCATAATTTCTTTTGATTTTATTTTTACTGTTACTTTTCCTGTTGTCTCTTCTTTTGTACTATATTCTAATTTTACACTTGGGCATTCTCTATCTATATTATTAATTAGTATTTCTACAGTTTTTTCTATTCCACTTTCTGAAACTACTCTTATATTTCCTCTGTAATTATCAACAAATGTCTTTTTAAGTGTTAACTTATCTTCTGATAAATTCCATCCATCCAACTCTTTTAATGTCACATTTGATTCTATAATCACATCTACATTTTGATTTGTCAATTTCGTTGTACTATATTTTACTTCAACTTCTAAATTTTCAATTGGTATATCTGGCTCAGTTGGTTTGTCTACCACTGTTGTTACATTAATAGATATCTCTGTTATATTTCCCGCTAAATCCTTTACTGCTATTTTTTCTTCCATATTTTTATTATACACTTTAGTAAGTGATAATCCATCTTTCGCTAATGTCCATCCTTCTACTTCTTGAATTTGTTCATCAGAAGTAATTTTCACTATTACTGCTCCTGTATTTTCGTCTGGTTCACTATAAGTAACTTCTAACATTGGAGAAGTTGTATCTTCAACATCAATTCTTAAAATACTACCTGCTAGATTTCCATCATTTATTGATATGGTTGCTGAACTTACGTTTTGATTTATTGTTACTTCATTATTACTTTTATTTATTTCACAATTAAATGTATCAAAGCTCGTCGCTCCATAATTACTTATTGCTTGTTTGAATATTAAAGGCAAAGTAAGTCTTTTTCCTTCTTCTCCCTTCATTTTCAACTCTTGATTTTCAAGTTTTAAGTTGTTTATTTTTAATTGTTCTAAAGCACTTACATCACTAATATTATTATAACTAAGTGATAGTTCTGTTAAATTTTTTAAATTGCTAAGTGAACTTATATCACTTATTTTATTTTTCCCGATTCCTAGAGATGTAAGATTTTTTAGTTCTTTTAAACTAGTTATATCTTCTATATTATTATTAGCTAACGATAATATTTTTAATTTTTTCAAATTACTAAGTGGACTTATATCTTCTATTTCATTACTTCCTAAATAAAGATCTTCTAAATTAACTAATTCTTTAACATAAATTATATCAGTAATTTGATTTCCATATAAAGACAATGATTTCAAATTAGTCAACGCATCTACTCCACTTGCATCTTTAATAAGATTATTTGCAACATTTAAACATGTTAGATTTAATAACTTATGAACTACAGTAATATCAGTTATTTGATTATCATATAAATACAATGTTTGTAATTTAGTTAAATCATTAAGTCCACTAATATTTTTAATATTATTATTATCTAATCTTAAAAAATTTAGATTAGTTAATTCACTAATTTCATTAATATTACTAATATTATTATCATTTAAGTATAATGTTGCCAATTTTTTAAAGTTTCTAATTCCAGTAATATTACTAATATTTTTCTTACTTAAATCTAAATATACAATACTATCCAAATTACTTTGTGTAATTGTTATTGTATTTTTATGATATTCTAAAACTTTATCTCCTAAAGCTAATCTAATAGCTTCATATAAATTTTCATCTTCAAAAACAACATCAACTACTGTTTCATCTGCATTTGAAATATTTATTATAAAAAAAGGTGTCAATATTATAACAATTAAAATTGTACTTATTAATTTTATTCCCTTCACTTCTTTTTCCTCCATTTTGTATAATATTTGTATATTTATTATATAATATTTTGTCTATACTTTAATTACATTTTAATTATATTTTTGTTACATTTTCATTACATTCCAGTAAAATTCTATTTTGTTAAGCCTTATAATCTTTATAATTATATACAAGAAAAAGAATGTCATCTGTTAAATACAGACAACATTCCATATTAGTAGCCTAATTTATACTGTCAAACTTTTTGGGTTCAGTACAATATAGGTAAAATTCCTTTTTATATTAACAATAATATTTAATTATTAATATATATTTTCTGGTTTTATCACCAAACTAATTTACATTTTCTTTTATGTAATCAACTACATCTCCTACTGTTACAACTTTTTCTGCATCACTATCTGGAATTTCTATATCAAATTCTTCTTCTAGTGCCATTACTAATTCAACTATATCTAATGAATCAGCTCCTAAGTCATCTATAAAAGATGCTTCCATTGTAACTGCATTTTCTGCTACACCTAATTGTTCAACAATAATTCCTTTTACTTTTTCTAAAACTTCTTCTGAACTCATAACTTAGAGTTCACCTCCTCTCAAGTTTGCAAATGATATATTCATTTGATTTTTACTTTATCATATTTCATTTATATTATATGTTTCCATATTTGTCAAGTAAAATTATGCTTTTTTTAAAATTTATACTAACAAGTCAGGGAAGCCTTGATTTTATAGTATTTAAGCTTGTTGTTGTCTTTGTTTTTCAAATTCTTCTATCATATGGTCTACTGCTTTATTTTCAACAAATTTTTCAGCTTGTATAATTGTATATTCAAATAACAAAGCATCACTACTTCCATGAGCTTTTACAACAGGCTTTTTAACTCCCAAAAACAATGCTCCACCATATGATTTGTAATCCATGGCTTTTGAAAGTGTTTTTATTGGTTTATGCGCAATAAGATAAGAAATCTTTGAGAATATGTTTGCTGTAAAACTCTCCACCAAACTTTTCTTTACAAATTTTCCCAATCCTTCTGTTGTTTTTAAAAATACATTTCCAGTAAATCCATCTGTCACTATTGCATCTATTTTACCAGAAAAAGCATCTCTACCCTCTACATTTCCAATAAAATTTATATTTAATTCTTTTGATTTTTCTTTTAATAAATTATAACTTTCTCTTACTAGTTCATTTCCTTTTGTTTCTTCTGTTCCAATATTCAATAATCCAATTGCTGGTTTCTCTATTCCAAATGTATTTCTTAAATATATTGTAGACATTTGAGCAAATTGTAATAAATTAATTGGCTTACAATTTGTATTAGATCCAGCATCTATCAATAATAACTGACTTTTATATGCTGGTAATATTCCAGCTAATGCTGGTCTATCTATTCCCTTTATTCTTCCAACAATTAGTGTTGCTCCTGTAAGCAGTGCTCCTGAATTCCCTGCTGAAATAAATACATCTCCTTCATCTTGTTTTAACATATTAAATCCAACTACCATTGACGAATCTTTTTTATGTCTTATCGCATCTGTTGGTTTATCTACCATTTCGATTGTTTCTGTAGCATTTACTATTTTTAATCTATCTGATATTTGTTCTATTTCCTTTCCATAAAATTCTTTTACCTTTGTTCTAATTATGTCTTCTTTTCCAACTAATACTACTTCTGCCTTTACTTTATTAATTGCATTAATAGCTCCTTTAATATTTGCATCTGGTGCATTATCTCCACCCATTGCATCTAAAATAATTCTCATCTTGTTTCCTCCACTTGGTTTTTTATATTCTAATTTTATTTTTAATATATCTATTTTATTATTGTTTATTAAAAAAATCAAGTATTTTTACTTTTTAAGTTTCGTTTTTTGTTATAATTCAGTAAAAAAAGATTATGAAATGACTCCAACTGTAATGCTTAAATTTTATTTAATGTCGTTTGATTGGAATGAAAAATAGAAAATATTTTA
>ENA-OROM01000399-OROM01000399.1-human-gut-metagenome-genome-assembly--contig:-NODE-399-length-57351-cov-12.553878_pt1 | contig 57351 bp, 39 predicted proteins | sample MGYA00242129_ERZ509050 | MGnify/ENA primary metagenome ERZ509050 (study PRJEB26280, sample SAMEA2338701) | human gut metagenome | biome: human gut; feature: human-associated habitat; material: faeces...
AAGAGATATTGTCAGATAAGGAAGGAGTGAGCAATATGTGTGATGTAGCGCAGAGACTTGAAGACAGGGGAATTGAGAAAGGACTTCAGAAAGGAAGAGAAGAAGGCAACCAGATGATATATTCACTGGTCGAAGATGAGAGCATAAGTATGGAAAAGGGTGCACAAAAGCTAGGGGTAAGTGTAGAAAAGCTGCGAGCTAATATGATTAATGCGGGATACAAGTGTCCGGATATGGAGTGATAGCTGACAATATAATATATAAAGATAAAGCAATGCTGGGAAGAGTGGATACTGGCATTGCTTTTATTTTATGGAAAAGTCTGTTTCTGTTCAGAAACTTACATCTGCGTGTTCCTATAAGAACAATAAATAATCAATCTATATAGGCAAATTTCAGGCAGAAATACATGAAATTGCAGGAATATACCTATCAGGCAGGCACGAGGAAATTTATCTATAGGCAGATTGGAAGAAAAAGTGAAGGTTGAATAAGGATTCTGCCTGGATATGTCCTATAAATCAAGTGATAATGCGACTACCTATAGGTATCATGAACAACGAATCAATAATCAGATTAAGACATATTTATACAGAACTAGATAAACTGGTTCTTTTCAGTATTATATTCATAATTAATTGATTTTAACTTATTGGTTATTTCTTCCTCAGAAACCATATAAGATTTGCACAGTTCCTCTAATGTATTGTAATTGTCTCGAAGTTGTGTATTGACAAAGCTTAAAAGCATAACAGGGTCTTTAGGCATAGAAAAATCCTCCTTATATTGTGTTTTCAGTGATGGCTCTATTGTTGTACTATTTAGTACAGCATGAATATTTTCCCATATTAAGCATATTCTGTAAATGTAAGGCTTGTATATAAAATTGTATTAAAATAAATACATTTATGGTTGCACGAAAACGATTACTATGTTATAATTTTAACAAGCTAAGAAATATACTACTTAAATAACTGAATATTAAATTATGGAGGTTTTGTTATGGGAAAGAAATGGGTGTATTTGTTTACAGAGGGTAACGCAGATATGCGTGAACTTCTCGGTGGTAAAGGTGCGAATCTGGCAGAAATGACTAATATTGGTCTTCCGGTTCCACAGGGGTTTACTATTACTACGGAAGCTTGTACCCAGTATTACGAGGATGGTAGAGAAATCAATAATGAGATCATGGGACAGATTAACGAACATATTGAGAAGATGGAACAGATTACAGGCAAGAAGTTTGGAGATATGGAGAATCCACTTTTAGTTTCTGTTCGTTCTGGAGCAAGAGCTTCTATGCCGGGTATGATGGATACAATCCTTAATCTTGGACTTAACGAAAACGTTGTTAATGTAATTGCACAGAAATCCGGCAATCCAAGATGGGCATGGGATTGTTATAGAAGATTTATCCAGATGTATTCAGATGTAGTTATGGAAGTTGGCAAGAAATATTTCGAAGAGCTTATTGACAAGATGAAGGATGAGAGAGGGGTTAAGCTTGATGTAGAGCTTACAGCGGATGATCTTAAGGAGCTTGCAACACAGTTTAAGGCTGAATATAAGTCTAAGATTGGAAAGGATTTCCCAGATGATCCTAAGGAACAGTTATACGGAGCTATAAAAGCTGTATTCCGTTCATGGGACAACCCAAGAGCTAATGTATACAGAAGAGATAATGATATTCCTTATTCTTGGGGAACAGCAGTTAATGTACAGTCTATGGCATTTGGTAATATGGGGGATGACTGTGGAACTGGTGTTGCATTTACAAGAGATCCTGCAACTGGTGCTAAAGGACTTTTTGGAGAGTTCCTTACTAACGCACAGGGTGAAGATGTTGTTGCCGGAGTAAGAACTCCAATGCATATTCAGGAAATGAGTGAGAAGTTCCCGGAAGCATTTGAGCAGTTTAAGGATGTGTGTGCAACTCTGGAAGAACATTACAGAGATATGCAGGATATGGAATTTACAGTAGAGCATGGCAAGCTGTTCATGTTACAGACACGTAATGGTAAGAGAACAGCACAGGCAGCATTAAAGATTGCATGCGACCTTGTAGATGAGGGGATGAGAACAGAGAAGGAAGCAGTTGCAATGATTGATCCTCGTAATCTTGATACACTTCTTCATCCTCAGTTTGATGCAGCTGTACTTAAGGCTGCAACTCCAGCAGGAAGAGGTCTTGGAGCATCTCCTGGCGCTGCATGTGGTAAGATTGTTTTCTCAGCAGAAGACGCAGAAGAGTGGAATGCAAGAGGAGAGAAGGTTGTTCTTGTAAGACTTGAGACATCGCCAGAAGATATTACAGGTATGAAGGCTTCACAGGGTATTCTTACTGTAAGAGGAGGTATGACAAGCCATGCAGCGGTTGTTGCAAGAGGTATGGGAACCTGCTGTGTATCTGGCTGTGGTGATATTGCAATGGATGAAGCTAATAAGAAGTTCACACTTGCAGGCAAGGAATACCATGAAGGAGATTATATATCTATTGATGGTACAACAGGCAACATATATGATGGACAGATTCCTACGGTTGATGCCAAGATTGCAGGAGAGTTTGAAAGAGTTATGGAGTGGGCTGATAAGTACAGAAAGTTAAAGGTTCGTACTAATGCAGATACTCCTAAGGATGCCAAGAAGGCAAGAGAACTTGGAGCAGAAGGTATCGGACTTTGCCGTACTGAGCATATGTTCTTTGAAGAGGACAGAATTGCAGCATTCAGAGAGATGATATGTTCTGATACTGTAGAAGAAAGAGAAGCAGCACTGGATAAGATTCTGCCATATCAGCAGGGAGATTTCGAAGCACTTTATGAGGCACTTGAAGGCAATCCGGTAACTATCAGATTCCTTGATCCACCTCTTCATGAATTTGTTCCTACAGAGGAAGAAGATATTAAGAAGTTAGCTGAATCACAGGGCAAGTCAGTAGAGACTATTAAGAATATTATTGCAAGTCTTCATGAGTTTAATCCAATGATGGGACACAGAGGATGCCGTCTTGCAGTAACATATCCAGAGATTGCCAAGATGCAGACAAGAGCTGTTATAAGAGCTGCAATCAATGTTAAGAAGGCACATCCTGACTGGAATGTTAAGCCGGAGATTATGATTCCGCTTATCTGTGAGGTTAAGGAATTAAAGTATGTAAAGAAGACTGTTGTTGAGACAGCAGATGAAGAGATTAAGGCAGCAGGAATCGACCTTGAATACGAGGTTGGTACTATGATTGAGATTCCTAGAGCTGCACTTACTGCTGATGAGATTGCTAAGGAAGCTGATTTCTTCTGCTTTGGTACTAACGATCTTACACAGATGACATTCGGATTCTCAAGAGATGACGCTGGTAAGTTCCTTAATGCATACTATGAATCTAAGATATTTGAGAATGACCCATTTGCAAAGCTTGACCAGAATGGTGTTGGTAAGCTTATGGAGATGACAATAAAGCTTGGAAGACCGGTTAATCCGGATCTTCACATAGGTATCTGTGGAGAGCATGGTGGAGATCCTTCATCAGTCGCATTCTGCCACAAGATAGGTCTTGATTATGTGAGCTGCTCACCATTCAGAGTACCTATTGCAAGACTTGCAGCAGCACAGGCTGCTATTGCCGAGTCACGTCACTAAAAGATCCGAGCTGTTTTTTGGGAACTTTCGAAATTTCGAAAGAATTTATGAGACAGAGTATGAGGATTTATCATCCGGAAAACTCGTTTCATTACCCAAAAAAGCTTGAAATAAAGCTATTTCTAGTATAGGGTGTCTGCTTAGACACCCTATATTTTTTACAGAAAATAATTTTCATCAGCTGTCCAGGATGACATGATACAAACTTTTTCTGAATGCATTTTTCAAAATTTGGAGGTGAAAGTTCGGGATTCCGAACACAAAAAAGACCATTTTGGAAAAAGATCGGGATTTCCGAACTTAGAAGGAGGTTTAAAATGTCTGAATTTACGGCAAAGAAGATTAAGGAAGCTCGTGTTAGGGCTGGAATAACTCAAGATGAAGCAGCGACTCTTATAAAAATTAAAAAGAGTACAATCAGTGACATTGAGTCTGCGAAAAGAAATATAACTGCAGATGAGCTTGCTCAATTCTCTCGTATCTATAATGTGGATGTAAGAGAGCTACTATTTGTAGATTTTACAGCTGAAGGAGAAGAGATTGGCTGCCAAATACAGTTCGTTCTTTAAATTACTTGAAAAACTTATCTGATCGTGATGTTGAAGATGTTTATTGGGTAATAAAGCGTAAGGTAGAAGGGTTATTATAAAACTGAACAATTTATTAGATGGAACGGTAGGGGTAAAAACCTATCGGTTTTTTATGTTAGGATTTTAAACAGTGTAAAGGATGTTAAACAAATTAAACGTACCTATTTACTTTATGTAGAGAGATGTTAAAATATAAAACATAAAGGCAACAAAATTCTATATTGATAGTAAGTGTGCCTGTAAGATGCAGCCGGATCGTGACACGGTTTACATTTGGCTTGATAGTGGATTTACGGATTATTATGGCAATCCAATAATGATTTCTTTGCTTAATTCATATGGAGAGTATCGTGAGCATTACTTTGGATCATTTCAGACGCTTTCAAATGCAATTAGAGGTTTCTTCCCAAGAAACATAAAAGATATCAATAGAAATCTCGGCGGCCTTAGAAATAAGTATGAATACAAAATTGCAGATCGTAAGATAAAGCATATTGAAGATGAAAATGAGTTTTTCTTGTCATTATGTAATGAAGATGAACCACTTGGAACAATGAGCTTCGTTCTTGAAAATATACATGTTGATTTGGTAGAAGATAGGCTGGGAATCGAGGAAGAGGTCATTGAAACGTATGATGTTAAAGAACCTGCTTACGATATGAATTTTCGCGAGAAAGAAATTATAATTGGGCTTCTTTTAGATACTATTGATGGTATGCAGAATTATATAGATGAGCTTCTTGGCGAAATAGAAAAGTTCAATTCGGAAGACAAGGTGAGAATGGCTGAACTTGAAGCTAAAAATGAAGAGTATAAAGCTGCGCTTGTTAGAATGCGTAATTTTGTTGAAGAGGAAACTGTTCAAGAAATCGAACCAGAGGAACAGGGAATCGGTGGACACTTTTTGCTTGGAAGAAATGGAAAGATCCTTGTTCTTGGAGCATCAGCACTTGATCAAAACACGATGAATGGTATTGCAAAGCTTTATGGATTCCACAAAAAAGACTTTGAATATGAAACTGATTATACGAAGGTTGTTAATTTTGCCGGACGTATTAACAATAGCGAAAGATACGTAGCAATCATTTTTGGTGCTTGTCCTCATAAAGTTGCAGGTCTTGGTGATTGGTCAAGCATTATTGAAAAGTGTAGACAATGTGAAGATATGCCTTGTGCTTATGATGCAAGAAGTCATTCTGGTGAATTAGAGGTAACAAAAGAATCTTTCAAAGCGGCATTATGAAATGTATGTAATGAGTTGAAATTGAAAAAAGCAGTTTGATGGGTTAATTCTTTAACGATATTGTTTAAAAAATAAAAATTTATGACTATATATTCGAAAAAAGACTTTTGAAAGGTCGAAAGAATGGTTTGAGTAATTACGCATATGGGCGTATAATATAGCCTAGGACTATTTATATGAACCGCAAGGTTCTTCACTGATATGGGAAATCCCATAAGAGAGAAATTGTATGGCTATATCTTATAACGGATTATGGAAATTATTGATCGACAAAGGGATGAAGAAGATGGATCTTGTTGAAAACGAGAACATCGGAATTAGTAGTAGCACTCTTGCGAAGATGAGTAGGGGAGAAACTGTGTCCATGGGTATTTTGGAACGAATATGTATGGAGTTATATTGTGAATTTGGAGATCTGATTCATTATGAAAAAGATACAGCAAAAAAGTGATATGAGGGTGAGATATTCATGGAGAAGATAGAAGAAAAACAGAAATTACATTGCTGGAACAAGGAGGGAAATCTTTATGGCAAAAATGATTGATAATAAACCTTCTTGGAAAGGTGAAGGAAAAGTATGGGAAAGTCTGTCTGCAAATCTTCCTGGGGATAATGTGGTTTATAACCAAAGAGAAGTGAATGGACGTGAGTATGATTTTTGCGTGATGGCTGAAAATCTTGGCTTAGTTATTATTGAGGTAAAGGGCTGGGATCCGGATAAGATAGATGTGCGAGGGGTTGATAACATAATAGTTGATGGATATGATGAACCTCAAACATCACCTAAAAAGCAAGCTCGAGCATACAGATTTGCAATATTAAATAAAATTGTTGAAAAATACAACGCAAGTCCGCTTGTACTTGATATGGTTTGTTATCCCTTTATTACACAGGAGCAATATGTAAGAACAAAATTAGATATTGTTTCTGAACCTGAATATACGATTTTCAAAGAAGATATTGAGGATGGAAAAAAACTAAATGAGAAAATTCAGCACTTGTTTACATTAAACAAGTTTATTCCGCATGCAGATTTCTCATATGATTTGATGGTTAGGATTAGAAAACAGTTAGAGCCAGACTTTAAGTTAAGTGTTATAGATAACAAGAATAAGCCTTATTCAAAGTTATCTATTTTTCCTAATGGTATAAATGAGAACTTAATTCATGCGATAATTGATGACTATTTTGATGGTGTTAAACAAATAGCTTTTGTTAGTGAGCAAATGGAGTTTGATGTTTTTTTAAGATGTTTAAGTGATTCTTTCAAACTGCATAATATAGATCTTAAGAAAAACAATCTTAAAGTGGGATACGAAACAGGAATAAAGGTTTCAAAGTATAAAGATGCTTTTTCAACATTTAATATTTCTGTATATTGTACTCCTAATCTTCAAAAAGTAATAGGTGAAGAATTAGTTGTGGTAGACGGACAATGTGATGAAAAACAGCATGAACTTTTGGCTACACTTTCTGATATGACATCATTTAATGTTCAGCAATATGATATTGAGCACGCAACAACTAATAGAGATATTTTAGTTGAAGCAGGTGCTGGAACGGGCAAGACATATTCAATGGTTTCTAGAATAGCCTTTTTGTGCAATAAGCAGGATGAACCAGTAATGAACATTGCTGATGAAGTGGCTATGGTTACGTTTACAAATGATGCTGCAATCAATATGAAAAAAAGATTAAAGCAGATGTTTGTAAATTATTTTGTCCTCACAGGATATGAAAGATATCTAAAATACGTCGAGGATATAGATCGTGCAAATATCTCAACAATACATAAGTTTGCCATTAATATTTTGCGTGGTGAGTCGTTATATACCGGATTAGGTACTAATTTTAGAATATCTTCAAACGAGTACGAGAGAGGAAAAGCATATGATCTTTTCTTGAACGAATATTTGGAAAAGAAGGAAGAGGAAAATGCTAATTTCTCAAACGAACTTCCTATTCCCGTATATGATTTGAAGAAAAAGTTGATGAACGTTGCAGATCGTCTTTTTGATAAGAGTATTAATCTTGAAACAATTAAATCATCTGAAATGGGAACTGTTGTCGAGAATAATATCCCATATTTTAACGATTTATTACAAGAGGTAATGTTTCCTGCTGAAGCTATCTATACGGAAATGATGCGTAATAGCAATGATATTGATCTTAGAGATTGTTTGATTGAATTGGATAAAATTCTCTCTAATGGTTGCAATAAATTAGAAGATTTAAGAATTAGATATTTATTTATAGATGAATTCCAAGATACTGATGATGTGCAAATTGAAGTTTTTCAAAAACTACAAAAGAGTATTAATGCTGATTGTAGACTATTTGTAGTGGGTGACTTGAAGCAGAGTATCTACAGATTTAGAGGAGCAAAATTAAATGCCTTTCAGAGACTACAAAATGGCAAAGAAGTTGACTGGTGCCATTACCGCTTAAACAGAAACTATAGAACAGATTGTAGATTGCTTGATTTGTTCGATTCTGTATTTAGCGGTATGGGTGCAGAGGGGATACTTCCTTACAAACCGGGAGAAGATCAATTAGTCAGTGATGTATTAACTGATAGGAACGAAAATGATTTGTTTACAGAGCTGCCATGCCATGGAAAGGATAGTGACAATATTCTTGATTTGCTCAGTGATACAGTTTTGGAAGAGAAAAGGAAAATAGAAGAACTGTGTGAAGAAAAAGAACTTAGCAAAGAAGAACGCACTATTGCAATTCTAGTTAGGAGCAATTGGCAAGTAGACAATATTATTAGTGCATCAGCGAAGAAAGGTATAAATATAGAAGTAAGTACAGGTGGTGATTTGTTTCAATTACCATCGACACTTGATTTATACAAGTTGGTATTAGCATTAAGTCATAATACAAATGCAGCTTATTTAATAAATCTTATAGAATCAAACTATATTAATTTGAAATTGGATTATCAGAGATTAAAGGTTTTATCAGATGATGATAAATTGGATGAGCTGGTTCGAATTTTAAATGGATTCTTTTCAAAAAGAATGAGTATGACTTGGAGTGAATTATTAGAAGAAGTTTATTCGCAACCAATTTTGTTTGTTTTGAAAAAGATATTTGATTCGTTACAACCTTGGGAAAATTATAGCGTTGTAATGGATAGACAGCGATTATACATTGCAAACTATGACTATTTATTGGAAAGAATGATTAAGTTTTCAAGGATTGATGCGCTGACATTGAATCAAATAATAGAGTATTTAGGTATTAATATACTTACTGGCCAGAAGCAGTTATCAAGAACGTTAGATTCAGAAGAGGGTGGAGTACATATTATTTGTACAACAGTTCACAAATCTAAAGGTCTTGAGTATGGAACTGTTATCTTGCCATATACTTATGAAGATATTAGTGATACCAAAAAGGTAAAATTAGAAGCTAGTTACAATGATAGCAAGCTCGCTTATACGGTTTTATTTGATAATAGCATTAGAGAACGTAACTCAAATTATAATGAAGTTACAGAAGTAGATGAGCAAATAGCTGAAGAAGCAAGAATACTTTATGTTGCATTAACTAGAACTATAAGGAATTGTATTTGGATAAACAATATTGACAGTACGCCAAGTATTAGTTGGGCAACACTATTGGAGGGGTAATCATGTCGATAGTTATATATACATATCATAATCCATATAGCTTGAAAGAGAATCAAGAGTTATGGAATGAAATAGTGAATTGTCCTTATTTTTGTGTGTCACAGACTTTGGTCAATGGATTGAAAACGCTTTATGGGAAGGATTTTCAAATTGGCAGGGTGACGACAGTAAAAAATTTAACAGATGCAGTGTATAAGTATTGGACAGGGACAGCGTGCGCTGTAAAGCAACACACTGATATTGATAATATTATTAGTACGGCATCAGAACGTTGTGGGTTAAATGCTAACGAGGTAGAAAATATTAGAAAATCATTCTTGTTTAACAGGGAAGAAGTTTTTAATAGTATTAGGACAATGTTTGAACTACGAATGGATCCTCATAATATTGTTGAAAAGTATCTTACTCCAGAACAGAAATTCATAGTCTTTATATTCAATGAGATAATTAATTCGACGAAGAATAAAGATTATGTTCTGAAAGAAGATTTTACGGAACAAGAGATTGATGAAGCCATAATTTCTGCGTTACAGATAGCAAAAGACAATTTAAGTAATGCATCAGAAAAAGTTGTAATTAGCGAATTTGACCATATTGTAATTCATGGGGTTCACCAGTTTTCTCCGCTAATGCTAAGAACTATAGAGGAGGTCGCAAAATATAAGAAGGTAATTCTTTTATTTAACTACCAGGAGCAATATAAAAATATATACCAAACTTGGATTGATATTTATTCCTCATTTGATTGTAAAATGATTGACTTCAAGGGGAATGAGTTTCACCCAACAGATTCTTCTACTATTAGTTATGAAGGAAACATGCTTGCTCAGAACATGGGAAAACTCTTAGAAGGAAGAAAAGAAGATATTACGGTAGAAAAACCGTATGAAATTATTGAGTTTGATAATATGACCGAATTTGCAGGTTATGTGGCAAAAATATTTGAAGAAGCTGAGCGTAGAGATCCAGAACATCCTATGTCGGCTATGAATGAACAAATATATGCCGCTGATAGTTCTGCTAATGACATTTTAAAAATATATTTTCCTGAACAGTTTGGTGAGCGACAGTTTTTAAATTATCCTTTGGGACATTTCTTTATTGCTGTAGCTAATATGTGGGATTCTGAAACAAATGGAATTCTTATCTCGGATATTAATGATATCAGAGAATGTTTGAGTGCAGGAATATTAGTAGAGACAAGCCCAGGTAGATTGGCATCTACATTTGGAAAAATGGAAAGTCTCTTCGTTGGATGTTTATCAGTAGATGATATGCTTTCAAGGATAAAAAAAGTAAGAAAAAATAAAAAGTTTATATCTGATGATAAGAGGTTAGAATATGTTTCTCATATTTCATATTATGCTGTAACTAAAGATGAAATTAATGAGTTAGAGCAGGCGTTAAATGATTTAGAGGAATTGGCATCGTTCTTTTACGAAGATTTTGAAAAGCGACCTAATAATTTTAAAGCGTTTTATAAAAAATTAAAACAATATTTACAGGAAGAGATATTGGATGAACGTGATTTGGGCGATGAGTTTATGGATATCATAAATAGGGTTCTTACAAGATTAGATGAAGTAGAAAATATAGATGCTTCAGCGTCGTTTGAGTGTTTGAAATCTACAATGTCATTATATCTTGTTCAGGAAACTAAGCCTGGTAAAAGTGCAAACTGGATTGTGAGAAACTATGAACAAATAGATGGTGATGTATTAAGAACTGCTAAGGATAGTAAGTCTCAAATAATGCATTTTGCATGTTTGACGGATGAAGATATTGATGCCGTTAAGACAAGAGAGTTTTCTTGGCCTTTAAATGCAGATTTTTTTGAGGTAGCACAGAACCCAGTGGATTGGAAGTATCAAGTCTTTGTAAAGGCAAGAAAAGAATATAAGAATTTTAAAAGATATGCACTTATATACGGACTAGAGTTTAATGAAGGAAAATATAAGCTTAGTTACGTGAAACGAGATGGCGACTTAGAACGAGAGCCGTATTATTTACTTAAAATTCTTGGAATAGAAAAGAAAAGAAATATTGATCGTATTATTAATAGAAAACTGGAAGATGTTTCAGATATTCAAATCAAGGATTTTTCTTTAGGAACGTATTCGATGTACGATTATTATCGATACAGAATTTGTAAGAAACGATTCTTGTTTGAAACATTAACAGAGGGAAATACTGTTTACAAGGACGAGTTTTTGCTTGCAAAGTACTTGGAAATTTGGGTAGAAAATGAAATAAAAGAGAGTATGCAAGGACTGCCTGGAAGTGAACTTGTATTAGTAGAGAGAATTAACGAAAAGTATGATGAGTTAAAGAAGTATTTCCCGTTTGCAATGAATGTAAATAGGATTGACATTGTAAATAATATTAAAAATCGTTTGGGAAGTGTGAAAAAGTATCCTATTCTCTCTGAGGAAGATAGGAAATTCATGATGATTAGAGAGCTGTTTATATATAAACAGTTAAAAAATCCAAGAAAGTTCAATAGAGATGTGCTAAAAGATAAATTTATTGATATTTCACCTAGCAAGATCGAGGAAGAACTTTCAAAGGAGAAACTTGTAGGAGACAACTTTAGGAGTAGTACTGACGTGTGGTGTCAGTATTGTAGTAATAGAGAAATTTGTATTGCGTACTATGCTCAGGTTGATTAATTGTATTTAGGAGAACTGTCTATGTTAAGTACAGGGATGTATGTAAGATGTCCGGCTGATAAAGAAAATATGGCGGAACCAAGGGTTTTTATATGCGGTCAAATTATAAAAGTAGATGAATTTAAGAAAACTGTTGTGGTAAAAATTCATGATCCTTTTGACTATTTACTCTTTTTTGAAGATTTGCCAAAAGGAATCATTGAAGTGCCCCAAGGAAGCGTTGATAGATGCAATTTCTTTATAGAATCTACTGTTGTTTATAACCATGAACGATGTAAAATACTTTCTTCTCAAAAGGCAAAAGATGGATTTTACTATTATTATGTTCAAAATCAGAGTAATAAGAGAGTGGTTAAAGTCTGTGAAAAGGAAGTAATAGCATCGTTTAATAATGGACATATTGATCCATGTACTCAACTAGGAAGGTATGAATTTCAGAATCCATGCTGGTATTTAGGACGAGCTGTTGTTTCAAAGAGTATGAATATTTTGGAAAACTCTATTTATGGTTTTAAGGAACTTGCCGGCTCTAAAATATACTTAATGCCTCATCAGGTTAATTCTATCATGCGATGCCTACAGGAGAGCCCCTGCAGATATATGTTAGCAGATGAAGTGGGAATGGGAAAAACCGTCGAAGCCATCTCTGTTTACAAGATTTTTTCATTAAATAAGAGTAATGCTAAGGCTTTAGTAGTTGTTCCAACTGCTCTTAAGGAACAATGGAAATCCGAGTTATTGTTGAAATTTAATATTCCGGAGGGATATGATTCAAACAATAATTATTTGCTAGTTAAGAGCATAGATGATATAACCAGTGAGGATTTAGGCAAATCATGGGACTTTATAATCGTTGATGAAGTTCACAAATTTTTATTTTCTGAAAGGGAGTATAAAAAGCTGCATGTGTTAAGTGAGAAAACTAAGAATTTATTGCTTCTTAGTGCAACTCCTGTTCAGCAAAAAAAAGAAGAGTATTTAGATTTACTACGTCTTTTATTGCCTCGAAAGTATGATAAATACAGTGTTGACGAATTTGGTGAATTGATAGGAAAGCAAAGTCGAATTATTCAAAAGACAGCACTTATTTTAGACGATTTAAGCGATTTGGAAGAAACGATTCAGGATGTAGAGAAGGATGGAGAGGATCCACATGAGTCAGAAGATTGTAGCGATTTAATTGAAGAAATACAGTCTGATTTGGAAGAAATATGTGAGGAAATTGATGACCAAAAGCTTTCTGATATATTAAAAGGAATAGATGTAGATTCTGATGATATGGGAGTGTATGCAATTAAAGTTGTTATCTCCTACATATGCGGTAACTATCAAATTGAAAGCAACATTATTCGCAATAGAAGAAAAATACTTGAATCAAATGATTCTGATGAACGGGTAATGGCATCAAGAGATTTGATAGAGTTAACATACGAAGCCAATACAGATAGAAATGTGTACGAGCATTTAATCTATGAAGACTTGGCGAAATGGATAATGACAGGACTTGAAGAAGGTAGATTAGAGGTTGAAACAGATGTAAAACCCCTCTTGTCTGCGTTCTTTAGTTCGCCATGGGCATTTGAAGAATGTGTAAAAAAGTGTGAGCTGGAAGAAATCGGTGGTAAGGTTGAAAATTGGCTTGAGAGTGAGCAATATAACATAGATCATATTGTTGAAATATTAGATAATCCAGATGAGTACGCTGAATGTTATGCTTCTCGTTTAGTTGTGGTTTTAAATGCACTTTTTGATGAATACTATGATAAGAAGGTTGTTTTATTTACAAACTATGAAGAAACATTTGAAGCATATAAAAGTGCTTTGGCAAAAGCATTTCCAGAGGAAGAGGTTAGCTTTTTTGGGACCAATATGCCAATTGAAGAAGTGGAATTAAATGCCTATAGATTTCAGTCACAAGATGAATGCAGAATACTGCTGTGTGATTATACAGGTGGTGAAGGCAGAAACTTTCAATGTGCGGACTACATAGTTCACATTGATTTGCCATGGGATGCAAGTGCTATTGAGCAGAGAATTGGTCGTTTGGATCGTTTAGAAAGAGATATGTCTAGACCAATTGTATATTCAGTTGTAGTACATACTATAGATACTTTTGAAGATGCTCTTTTTAAGTTCTTTAAGGATGGATTGCAGATCTTTAATCAGTCTTTAAGCGGAATGGAAATTATCATGCGCGATATCAATAATGAAATAGTTTCAGCAATTTCCGCAGACTTTAAGTACGGCTTATTAGAGAGAATTCCGGCTATTATAGAGCTTGCTAATAAAATGCGTGCTGATATACGTAAAGAGCAAAACTTTGATGTTGCTGGATTTATATATAGACCTATGTACGCTGAATTACGTAGATTGATTGAGTATTATGCAGAAAATGAGAATGAGTTATTTGCCACAACAATGTCAAATTGGGCAAGCTTAGCTGGATTTCATGGGCATAAAAATAAGAAGGGTGAAATTATATATTCGGCTACTTCATTTGTGGCAAAATCTGCAATTAATTCACAGCTTATTCCGCCAAAGTGGAATGATTACATAAATACTAATCAGAATAAGTTTTTGCTTCAGGTACAGGAAGCTTTTGATAAGAAAATGGCAAGAAAATCCATGGACCGTTCAATAAAAGGAACATTTTCTCGAAAACTTGCTATCGAGAATGATTACCTTCATTTTTTTGCGCCTGGAGATGAAATATTTGATTGTATAGTTGATAATGCAATTAATTCTTGCAAAGGTTGCTGCAGTGCTTTGGCAGTAAAGAGTAGTATAACTTGGGCGGGACTAATATTTACATGGTCTATTGAACCAAACAATATTTACATAATGGATAATGGCGTTTCGATATATTCTATGAGTCCATATCGTAACTATCTTTTATCAGAGCAAGTTACTTGTCCGGTATCATTAAGCAATGAAAATTCTCTGAATGACGAAACTATTCTGAGAGAATATAGGAGTGTTGTAAACGCCGGCTTTATAAAGTCAAGAACAATTCATCTAGGTAAGAGGGGGCACGAGGCAGGTTTCCTTAAGGATAAAATAGAGGGACGAAATATAGACTGGTTTATTTCAAAATATGGTGGAGAAAACTGGAATGATTACGTTTTAGATGCAAGAAAAGAATCCTATGAGAAGGCTGTAGAAGTATTTAAGAAAAAGTCGAATATTCGTGGAGCTCGTGAAGAGATGGAGCGTAATTTATCAGCAAGGGTTGCAAATCGAGACTATTATGGCATTGACGACGATGGCATTGAAAAGTTAAAGAAAACGCAAGAAGTAATACTAGAAGCTATGAAGAGGCCAAGAATTAGGCTGGAGTCAGCAGCTTTTGTGATGATGGTTGGAGAAGAGAATGATTAAAGAAGAATTGGTTGAATATGTCACATCTTTTTTAAATGAAGAAAATGAGGCAGAGTTTAATTTAGAAATTGATGCACTGAATTCAGCAGAATTATTTCATTATCATACGGTTAAAAGACTACATAAGGCTTACAAGTTGTTTTTAGCAAATGATGACTATTTAGGTGATTTTTTGATTGCGTTTAGAGATTATATGATTACACTTGATGTCGCGCAGGAGTATAAAGGAAAGCCTATTAAAGAAACAATCAAGTATGGGGTAGACTATGATGACGTTGAAGGTAAGTATTTTGCGAGTATGCAATTACCGAAGTATGTTAATGAGAAATTTATAAGTGATGCATTTATAAAAAATACTGAATCAAAAAAGATTGGAAAAGGAAATGCATTATTAACCGATTCTTTAATATATTCTTTAACCGGATATTCACATTTTAAATCCATGGATCAGAAACTGGCGGTTTATGGTGCATTAAATGCTCCGGAAGGATATACGGTACTTGTTTCTCTTCCAACTGGTGGTGGAAAGAGTTTGGTGACACAAACAATTTCATATCAAAAGGACGGGCTTACAATCGTTATTGTACCTACAATATCGTTGGCAATAGATCAAAAGCGCGTGACTAAGAAAGTAATTAAGAGAGTAACCAATGAAGAGGAGATTTTTTCTTATTCTAGCGGTGATGATGTAGGGCCTATATTTAAAGCGATACGAGAACAGAAGGCGAAAGTGCTTTTTATTTCACCGGAGGCTTTACTGGAAAATCCTGGTTTTGCTGAAGTTGTAAAAGAGGCTAATAAAAGTAGATATTTAAAAAATATAGTAATTGATGAGGCTCATATTGTAGTAGATTGGGGAGCATCTTTTCGAGTAGATTATCAATGTCTAGAATCGTGGAGAAATATGCTGCTATTAACAAACCCATCTTTACGAACTATTCTTTTGTCTGCTACTTTTGAAGATCGTTGTGTGGCAACATTAAGAAACTTTTTTGAAGTTAATGAAAAGTGGATTGAGGTAAGGTGTGATGCGTTAAGACATGAACCAAGATATACTGTTATAAGGGCTAAAAGCTATGCGGAAAAACAGAAGAATATACTTGAACTTGTACGAAAGTTACCACACCCAATGATTATTTATGTTGCTCGCCCTGTTGAGGCAGATCAAATAAAGCAAATGCTTGCTTCTAATGGAATTAAGAATACAAGAACTTTTACTGGACTGACCGGAAGAGTTCAGAGAGAAAAGTTGATTGATGCATGGGTAGATGACGACTACGAGATAATGATCGCAACATCAGCTTTTGGAGTTGGTGTAGATAAAGGGGATGTGCGGACGGTTATACATACTTATATTCCGCAAAATGCTAATACTTATTATCAAGAATTGGGAAGAGGAGGAAGAGATAGATTACCATGCTTGAGTGTTATGTGTCTCCAACCAGAAGATACAACTATTGGGCGTGATCGTATAAAAAAGAGAGTATTGACTCCAGAGAAAATTATTGGTCGCTGGGATAGTCTTTATAATAATGCTAAATCTCAGCGCATATCAAATAATAGAGTATTTATTGATACATCAATAAAACCAAATTATGCGGATGTAGATGAATTTGATGATTCACCTACAAGTGATGCGGATATGAATTGGAATGTTTATGTCCTTCTTTTTCTTCGCAGATTTAATTTGATAAAAATGTTAGAAGTAAAAAAGGTTATAGATCATTATGTTATTTTAATAGAATTAATTGATGATAGACTCATGGTAATTAATGATGAGTTAACAGAACTTATTACTCAATTTAGAGAAGAAGAGTGGGAATTTTATAGTTCTTCCTACAATGCGATTTCTAGTGCAGTAAGGGCAAATTGCAAGGATTGTATTTCCGAATTATTCTATGATACGTATTCGAAGGTGTATGAGTACTGCGCTGGATGTAACGCACATACAAATGCAATTATAGGAGATATAAATAAGTTCCCGCTTAAAAATCGTATAATAGAGCCTTTAAGAACAATTTCTGATGAGCAAAGACAACCTTTTGGTGATGCATTAGAATTGGTAACTATACTAAATGATAATGATTCCCTAAGGACATTGGTAGATAAACTTGTTAGTAAAGGTGTGACAACATTTGTTTTGCCGGATACGAAAGATGATTATGAGAATCTTATTAGAATTAATTCGATAAGAAATACTCTCATAATAACCCAAAGTGATTTGTTTAATCTGCAGAAGGCTGGGGGATACTATTATACATCTGGTTTGGTTGCAGTCATTTATGATAAAGGGAAGAACACTATTGGTAAGCAGTATTTATCAATTAGAAATAACTTATGTAGAAAGAGTGAAACAAGAGTAATTCATATAATTAAAGAAAACACATATTTAGACGAATTAGGAAAGAATTTTATAGAGTTAGTGGATGGACCTAGTTTGTTTAGCGATACTCTATATGTGTAGAAAGGAACAAGATGTTTAAAGAAAAAATGGTTACGCCTGCAATTCCAGAAAGAGTATATGCTCTTTGTAAAATTGTGGAGAAGGGCCCTATTACTGCATCAGAGATAAAGAAAAAAATGGAACCTGATTTCTTGGGAAATAAATCGTCATATTTTAACGATTATAGGAATGCAGCTGAAGAATTAGGACTTATTTCAATATCGGACGATTTGGTTAGTCTAGCGGTTGAGGATAAAGTTGTAAAGAGTACAGACAACATGAGGAAATATATAAATCAGCAGCTGGAGAAATTTAATGCAGGACAGTTTTATTTGGTGACAAATGCTTTTTTTGAGAAGGGAAGCGATATTTTTAAGGAAGATAAGAATATTGCTAATTTAGGACCAATGTTTTCAGAGATGACTGGCTTGCAAGTCGACGCTATGGCTATGAGAGCGTGGCGATTTTGGGCTTCGTTTTTGGGCTTTGGTTATTTACAAGATATGTTTATTATTCCAAATGCCAATGTATTTTTGAAGGATATAATACTGGAATCTAATATTGAAAAGAATAAAATGTATTCAATTAGCGAATTTGTAGACATTTTATCCCCTAAAGCCAATATTATTTTTTCAGATTTGTCAAACAAAAAATTTAATTATGGAGTATCTAACGGGTTGAGGGCTTTGCAGGATTCGGGATTCCTTAAGATGGAACATATATTGGACCAGAAAGATATTTGGGCATTATACCCTATGAAAGCATACTCAAATGATTCGATAATTACAAATATTACGATACTTTAGGAGGAGTAATTAATATGAATGCTGATATAGCTAAAGAGAGAATTTCATATGTAGCACGACCGGATTCAATTACTTCGTCTGAAGGGGATTTTTTAGCTACCCACGTAGCGGTTAAGAAGCTTAAAGTTTTAGATAAGTTTGAGTTGTCGCCTTCTGGTGGGAAATCATATACAGAGGAAGAATTGTTTAAGAATTTTATTAGTAATCCAGATGATAAGCATCAGTTTATTGCCGTATATGGACAAAGTGGAACTGGAAAATCACATTTAATCCGTTGGTTTGAAGCTAGATATGAGCAAAATAAACCAAAGGATGAAGTCATTTTATTTATAAGACGAAGTGACAATACTTTGAAAGGAACTATAAGACAGCTTCTAGAAAAACCAGAAGTACAGGATATTTCAAATAAAGAAGTATATGAGAGACTTGTAAAGGCCTCTTTATCAGTAGAAGAAAATAAGCTCAAAGATATGATTTATCACAATTTTATTATTGAGATAAATAATGATTCTGATGAGCAAGATATTCAATTGACAACTGTTAGAAAGAAGAGGTTAATAGCTTTTCTAAATAATGAAGTCGTTCATGATTATCTAATGAGCTCTAGTGGTCCTGTTGAGAGAATGTATTCTAAAATTGCGGAGCATACTCTTGTAGATAGAGATACTGTTGCACAGTTTGAGACAAATGATTTTATTGTATCTCCAGAGCTTTATGACAATATAATTAATGCAGGTGCTGATCCTAAAGCCGAAAGGATGGCCAGGGAATTGATGTCTGATGAAGAGGGACCGATTGAAGCTCAGAAAATCGCTAATTATTTGAATCAGTTTGTTGGTGAGGTTATACAGAGATGCGCAGGAATTGAACCAGGTGATTTTAAACAGATTTTTTTAGATATAAGAAAGGAATTATATAGGCTTGATAAAAAGCTGACTTTGTTTATAGAGGATGTAACCTCATTTACAGGAGTAGATACTGCGTTGTTGGATGCTTTGATTGAAGAGCATACGGGTAAAAGAGATGGGGAGAATCTTTGTAGAATATCCTCAATAGTTGGAACAACCAATAACTATTTACAGAACAATTTCAAAGATAATCATAAGGATAGAATAACAAAATATATTTATATTCCAAGTGATGTATTAGATGAAGATGGATTATATGAGTTTGTTGCTAGATATATCAATACTATGTCATTGGAAGAAGAAAGCATTTCTGATTGGGTAAATGGACATGCGAATCCAGAAGATTATCCGGTGCACGATCTTGTTGAAGGAAAGAATTGGGAATATGTTAATGTAGGTTATAACAAAGAAATTAGCATTTATCCTTTTACAAAAAGAAGCATACTTTATTTTTATAATTATGTGCTTCAAAAAGGGCATCAGACTCCAAGATATATAATTCGAGATATTATAGAACCGGTAGTTAGGGATGCTATTTTTAATAAAGAATCTTTCCCTAGTGTAGATATTGACGTGGTTAACGTTAATCAAACGCTTAGTTTTAGAATTCATTCGCAGGTAAGTGATGAAAAAACGATAAATAGAATTTTGAAATTTATGAGCGTTTGGGGCAATGGAAAGCCTGATCAGTATGAAGAGAATGGAAGAACGTATATTGCTGGAATTCCTAAAGATGCTTTTGATGATTTCAATTTTCCATCTCTAAATATGGATATTGTGCAGGCACCGGTTCACGCTGAAAAGCAAGTTGATGTTACTGCTCAAACTGTACATAATGTGACAGCTGAAGCATCTGAAACAGATGCTGTTGATACAAGTGTTCCGCTTGCTAAGATTAAGAAGTTGGATGCAGCAAATAAACTGCTGACTAAGTGGACGAATGAGCATAGTATTGATATTTCCGCGAATGTAGGAGCATCTGGAACTGTTCATTCTGCTATTTATGATGAGATACCAGATTATTTGTATTCAGCTATAAACTGGCAAGCAGAAAGTGTTACAACAAATAATGCAAAAAAGGTCAAAGAATCATCGTTATTATTTGTGGCATTAGAAGGACAAACTAAAAACGAAGGTTTATATGTTTTGCCAGCAAATTGGAATAGTATAAATATTATTCTTGCTTTTATTAGATGGAAAGAATACGGAAACAAAAGTTGGGACTATCCAGATGCTGATTTTGATGCATATTTAATTACTACATGGACTGAATCTATAAAAAAAGAACTTGTAGCGAGAGTAAAAGAGTATAAACCCGGAGTAGAGACTAGATATATTGAAGCTGCTATTGCAGGCGAAATGTATCGTACAATTCTTACAGGGGAGTTTAGGGAGAAGTCATTAAAGAACTTTACTATTAAAGAACTCCTTGCCAGCAAACCTAATAAGAACAGTTCAAATTCGCATAGCAAAGAGTGGAATAGCTTAATCAGTGTTATGGAACAGAAAAATGCTGCAAAGAATAATCAGGAAACAGTTCGTACTTATTTTAACATTGATCAAGGTGGAGGAAGTAAAGTTATAGTACTTGATCAGATTTTACTTTCAAAAGTTTTTAGTAAAGTAAAAAGGAATCATCTGGCAATATCAGAAGAAGAAAAACAGAGCGATGATAAAGTAAAATTACGAAAAGACGCCTATGTTTTTCTAAATGATATCGAAGAAAGAATGGAAAGTGTTGCAAAAGCTGAGCTTGAACTTGGACGTGAAAAGCTAGAAAAGATATTTGATGCATTTGGCGATGATGAAATAGGAGAGGACGAGTTAACAGAGTTTGTGGATCGAGCTAAACGTTTTTTTGAAGAAGCAAACAAAACGCAGATTAATGTTAAAGAATGTAGGTTAGAGGGTGAAAAAAAATTGCCTACTTTAGCTAAAGCTATTTCTGATATATCAAGTGTATTGGATGAAAAGGATCCGCTGACAATACTCATGGCTTTCGCTGGAGATCCTATATCTACAATTAAGCCTTTGCTGGAATTTATTGACAGTTTGGAAAATGAGGTTCAGAAGGCTAAGAATCATATTGCTATCAAGAAGTCTGGTTTGATGGGATTTGATGGAGTGGAAGAAGCTGAGCACTATGTTGAGGAGAAAAAGAATATAGTGGAATACAAAGAAAAGCTTGAAAGGATGGTGAATGCATGATTTTTGAAGAACTTTCGAAAACAACAAAAGACATGCAGGATCTGCAAAGAAAGATTAGTATTCAAAAGAATCAAGATGAGCAGAATGCTACGGACAGCAAGTTCAGAATGCTTCTTGTTCAGCTTGATAAGACTATTGATGCGATTGAATATTTGCATAGTAATATGAATGTTAATTCTGATGATGAGATCCTTGCAAGCACAGTGAGCATCCTTACTACTTTAGAGAAATCTATAGAGAATGATGTTGCTGAAAAGGAAAAAGTTGATTCGGCTGATAAGAGTTATAAGAGTTTACAAACAGAACTAAAGAAAACGTGGCCAAAACAATTTGAACAGTTAACAGCATTCACATTAGGAACACTAAATGTAATCCAGGGAATTAATCCGGAAAAAGTATCAGCCTGCATAAACAGAATTCAAGCTGCTAAAATCTGGGACAATAATCTTAGTCAATTTCAGAGTATGAAGATGGCTATTGATGAAGCAGAAAAACTAATTGATAGCCTAGGACTTGATGATGAAATAAAATCATTCTTAAGCAAAATTAGAAATGGAAAAGCAACATTAGAGGATATTTTTTCAGCAGATGATAAGATTTTAAATTGGATTAGAAAAGAGAATTTGCAGAGCAAGATGTATGTTTCTTTAAAGTAGAAAAACTAGAGAAATAAATTGACACATCATATACTCGAGGATATACTTAAGTAGGTACTTAAGTATATCCTTTTTATTTTGGAGGAAATATGGATTACGTATATAGATTTCCGGTAGTTAGAGGAATTCAATCTGGTTCAGAGTATTATATTGCGATGGTTCCACTGAAGATGCTTTCAAAATTGTTTTCAACAGATGAGGAAGAGTATATCACACCTGAGTATAGAGCACAGCGTAGACTAAATGAGAGCAGAATACCTGTAATAAGTAAGTATATTTTAGACAATCGAGAAAATTATGTTTTCTCTGCGCTTGCTGCATCTATAGACGGCGAGTTTGTGTTTAAGAATAATAAGACTAACGATGATACTGGAATATTAGAAGTATCAATGGATGCGCATTTTCTTATAAATGATGGTCAGCATAGAAAGTCGGCAATTATGGCTGCATTAAAAGAAGACAAGTCGCTAGAAAATGAGACAATTTCAATAGTTTTTTATGCAGATAATGGACTTGAAAGAAGTCAGCAGATCTTTACTGATTTAAATAAAAATGCTGTAAAGACATCGAATTCTATTTCTGAGTTATATGATTCAAGGGATGAAATGGCAGTTATAACGAGAAATGTGATTTGGAATAATGAATTTTTAAATACCTACACAGATAAAGAAAAAGATATTTTAGGTAAGTATTCTTCAAGCTTGTTTACACTTAACACATTTTATACAGCTAATAAGACTATAGTAGGAAGAACTATAAAAAAAGATACAGAAAAGTTCTTATTGGACTATTGGAATAATGTTGTTGAACATATGGTTCAGTGGCAGGAACTTCAACATAGAGAAATTACAAAAGTTGACTTGCGCGAGAGTTATATTGCTACACAAAGCATCGTTATACAGGCTCTTGGGCGTATAGGAAATTATTATATTTCGCATCAAGACGAGATGAAAGATGGATTACGAGGTCTTGAACGAATTAATTGGAGTAGAAGTGCTAAACAGTGGTATATGAGAGCTGTCGGAAAGAATGGAAGGATTATTACTAGCAAAAAGGCAGCATTATTGATTTCTAATGTCATTAAAAAAAAGCTTGGAATCGCATTAAGTGCTGAAGAAATAAATGCTGAAGAGGCATTAAAGAAAACAATAAAAGATTAGAGGATTGAATATGGCTATTACAAAGGAATTGATAGATGGACTAATTGTTACCATCCAGAATTTATATTTGGCAGATGATATTCCATGGATGGTTGGATACTCCGGAGGAAAGGATAGTACAGCAGCAGTTCAATTAGTATGGATGGCGCTCGAAAAATTGCCTAAAAAAGATAGAAAAAAGCCTATACATATTATGAATACGGATACGTTGGTTGAGTCTCCAGTTGTTTCTAAATGGGTCGAGAAATCCTTGGAATCAATGAGAATTGAAGCAGAGAAGATCGATTTACCAATCATACCAGAAAGACTAACACCAGATTACAATAATACTTTTTGGGTAAATTTAATAGGACGCGGATACCCATTCCCTAGAATGAAGTATAGATGGTGTACTGATAGATTGAAAATTCAGCCAGTTAATAACTTTATCAAGAATAAAATAGCTGAGCACGGCGAAATAATATTGGTTTTGGGTACACGAAAGCAGGAGAGTTCAAGAAGAAATAGAACTATGACTAATCTCGAAAAGAAAAGAGTTCGAGAACTCCTTAGTCCTAACCCTACTTTAGCTAATGAGCTTGTTTTTTCACCTATGGAAGATTGGACAGACGATGATGTCTGGGCGTTCTTAATGCAGTATAAGAATCCGTGGAATTATTCTAATAAAGATCTTTTGACCATGTATCGAGGTGCTACAGCTGATAACGAATGCCCATTACAGGTCGATAAATCAACGCAATCATGCGGTAAGAGTCGATTTGGATGTTGGGTTTGTACTATGGTTGAAAAAGATAAGTCTATGGAGGCTATGATTGCCAATGATCAAGAGAAGGAATGGATGAGTTCACTTCTAGAATTCAGAAATGAATTTGGTAATGAAGAGGGCGATAGAGAAAGAAGAAGTTTCAGACGAATGAAGGGAAATCTTCAAGGAAACTATGGGAAGCTATTTCATGGACCATATAAGAAAGAAGTAAGAGAACAGTGGTTAGAGAGACTTCTTTCTATTCAAAAAGATATAAACGAGAATGGACCCGAAGAGTTTAGAAGTCTTGAATTGATTCGGTTAGAAGAATTGCAGGCTATTAGAAGAATTTGGGTAAATGATAAACATGAGTTTGATGATGTATTGCCTAGAATTTATGAAAGAGTTTTAGGAAAAGCTTTCGTAGATCCTACTTGGCTTCACAATGAGAATTTTCAGGCAGAAGAATGGGATATTCTTAAGAAAGTTTGTAGTGAAATGTATCCAGATGAGGAATTAGCTTTTGAAATGATGTACACGCTGATTGATGTAGAAAATAAAGCGTCTGACATGAATCAAAGAAAAAATATTCTGGATGATATTAATAAGACTTTGGCTAAAACATTTTATAAGGACGAAACTGATGCAACAGAGTACTATTCCAATATGATGGTACGAAAAAAAGAAAATGGCGGTAAATATAACGAGAAGTTTTTGGATTATCAACCGCTTGAAACAGAATTTGAAGATAACGAGGATGAATAATCGATGATTATTAAGAGATTGCGATTGCATAACTTTGGAGTTTATGCAGGTGATAATGAATTTTTGTTTACCAACAATAAGCCAATAGTTTTAGTTGGTGGAATGAATGGTCGAGGAAAGACTACTTTTTTGGAGGCGGTTCTTCTTGCTTTATATGGTTCAAACTCTGTTGCATATACAGAGAGTAAAAAAAGATCTTATGCGCAGTATCTTAAGTCTTTTGTTAATAAGAACGCAGAAGATAAAAAGTGTATTGTCGAATTAGAGTTTGAAATAAATAATGGCTCGAAAGAAAACTATATAGTAAAAAGGGCTTGGAATAGTATTGATAAGAAGACAAATGAAAGCATTTATGTATATAAAGATGGTGTTGCAAATGAATTTTTAACACAAAACTGGCCTATGTTCGTTGAGAATATTCTACCAAGTGCATTATCAAGTTTCTTCTTCTTTGATGGAGAAAAGATTGCAGAAATGGCAGTAGATAGTTCTAATAATCAATTGAAAAATGCAATTAGATCTATGCTTGGTATAACTGTGTTGGACGTCTTGGAAAATGATATTCTACGAAATATAAAGAAAATTAGTAAGGAAGATATAAATGATAAATCTTCCGAGATGGTTCAGAAACTTCGCGATCAAAAGGACCAAGCAGTTGCTGAATTGGAAGAGATTGATGTTGAATTAGAAAAGCTTGCCCAGATTTTAGTCGATGATAACGATAAGATTGAGTCATTGCATCAGTTGTACAACGCAAAAGGTGGAGATGCTGTAGAAAAGAAGCAGGAAACCATGCAGAGAAGAGCAGCATTAAAATCGGAGTTACAGTCTGAAGAAAACCTTTTGCGAGAAATTGCAAGTAGTGAGTTACCTCTGGTCTTAGTATCTGACTTATTAAAGAGTATAAAACTGCAAGCTACAGATGAACATAATGATACTATCATGCGCGAGGCTGTATTGCAGTTAGACGATATTCTAGATGAATTTGTTAATGAATATCAGGGGGATACAAAAGCTAGTTTTGATTTCATTGAATATGTAAAAAATCGACAACAAGACACACAAGATGCTCCTGTTTATAGTTTGTCAGACCAGGCATTATTCCAGGCAAATAATTTAGTTGAGGGACTTTTGGATTCTTCAAAAGTAGAGGCTAAAAGAATATTGGCTGAGAAAAAGAAGAAACAAAAGCAAATAGGAGAATTGGATAGTTATCTTTCATTGGATATCAATGAGAAGGAACTTCAGGAAGTATATAAGAAAATTAAAAAAGCTGAAGAAAAGCTGATTAAAGATCAAGTAAAAATGTCTGCTTTGGAACAAAAAAGAACTGCAGCAAATTCTAAAGTAATGACTACTACATCTGAATTCAATAAATATGTTGAGGCATATCTTGCAACAGCAGAATCACGAGATAGTGCAGAGCGTACTATCAAGTATTCAAATATTGCACTTAGCATTTTGGACAAGTATCAGGTTGAATTGCAGAAGAGAAAAACGGATATTTTGGCTGAAACAATTACATCTTGTTACAAAAAACTGGCAAATAAGAAGAACCTAATTAATAAGATTGTGATGGAGTCAGATTCCTTAGCAATTAAGTATTTATCTGAGGAAGGAAAGGAAGTGACTCAAGATTCATTATCTGCTGGAGAGCAACAGTTAATGGTAATATCTATTCTTTGGGCATTGGCAATATGTTCAAAGAAAAAGCTCCCTGTAATTATTGATACTCCGCTTTCAAGATTGGATTCGTTGCATAGAACCGCGCTAATCAACACATATTTTCCAAATGCGGGGGAACAGACTATTATCCTATCGACAGATTCGGAAATTGATAGTACATACTATGATTTGATGAAAGATAATGTCGGAGACGAATTTACACTTAAGTATGATGAGAAAACAAAGAGCACCTCTATTGAAAGAGGATATTTGATTGGAGCGTAATTATGATAATAAAGCAGGTTAGGGTTTCTCAACAGGCAAAAGATCAGCTGTCAAGATTAAAGGGAAAAACTGGAATTAAGAATTGGAATGTATTGTGTAGATGGGCACTTTGCTATTCTCTAAGTGAAAAAACAATACCTACGGATATTCAAATTGCAGCAGATAGTAATTTGGAGATGTCATGGTTAACTTTTGGTGGCGACTATTATGAATTGTACGAAGCATTAGTTAAAGCGTGGTGTCAACAGATGAAGTTGCCTACAGATAATGAAACGGTAATAAAGTATTTTAGATTGAACTTAGAACGTGGGATTGCTCATTTGTGTGGAACTGGTTTTATAAAGGAATTTGATGATTTGATAAAACTAGCAGTGAAGGAGAAAAGGGCATGAGCATATATTTAGATTATAATGCTTCTGCTCCAATTGATTTACGTGTTTTAGATTGCATGGTGGATGTTTACAAGAACTCAATTGGAAATGCAGATAGTAGAACGCATGGCTTTGGCGAAAGAGCAAGATCTGTAGTGGAGGATGCTAGAAAGCAGGTTGCAACACTCTTGGGAATTTCATCAGACGAAGTTTTTTTTACTAGTGGTGCCACAGAAAGCAACAATATAGCAATAAGAGGCTTAGTGGATTATGGCAAAAAAAATGGAAAGATGCATATTATTACAACAGCGATTGAGCATAAAGCTGTTCTTGAGACAGTAAAGCATTTATCTGAAAATGGGTTTGAAGTTGAGTTTATAAAGCCAGGGATTAGCGGAAGAGTAAATGCTTCGGATGTCTTAGATAAGGTGAGGGAAGATACGCTTTTGGTTAGTGTTATGCATGTAAATAATGAAACAGGAATAATCCAACCTGTTAAAGAAATAGGTGATGAACTTAATCAAAAAGATGTATTGTTTCACGTTGATGCTACGCAGAGTTGCGGAAAGCTTGTCGATGAAATTCGAGGCATTAAATATAATATGCTTTCATTTAGTGCACATAAACTGATGGGGCCTCAAGGGGTAGGTGTACTTGTATTGAAAAAAAATCGATACAAGTTACCACCAGTAAAAAATATTATGTATGGTGGTCAGCAAGAACACGGAATACGACCTGGCACAATTCCGGTTGCTTTAGTTGCCGGATGTGGCAAGGCATGTGAAATTGCAAGTGCTGAATACAAAGAAAATGCTAAAAAGGCTATTGATATAAAAAAATCTGTGCTTCAAGAATTGGATGCTTCAGGAGTAGAGTATTCTATTAATGGTGATCCGGAGTACTGCGTTGATACAACAATTAATGTTTCATTAAAAGGTGTATCTTCCGAAGCATTGATGATATCAACAAAGCAGTTTTGTGGAGTTTCTAATGGTTCGGCTTGTACATCAAAAAGTTATTCTCCAAGTTATGTTTTAGTAGCTATGGGACTTGATAATGATACCATTGAATGCTCATTACGAATAAGTTGGGGAGCAGGAACAAATAAAGATGAAGCTATCAAAGGAATAAGAGGACTTCTAAATGTAGCAAAGCAGTTCAGTTTGTAAAGCGGGGGATGAAAGTGGATTCAGGTAAATTAAGCACAATTTTATATTCGAAAAAGCTAGATGTAAAGAAATTTGAGAATCTGCTGAGTAATAATGACCAAGGGTATAAATTTTTTTGGCTAGAGGCAATATTAAAGTTAATTGCTCGGAATAAGCAGTTATTTACTTTTGAAGATGTTATAGATGAAATGATTGTAGGGGCTTGGCGAATGGTTACACATTACCATCTTCGCCTTGGGCATACTGTCAATGGAAATGCTGAAAACTTTCTTGAACATGCAATAAGGATTCTGTATGAATGTTCAAAGAAAGATGTCGGAAATAAGTCACCATCAAAGGATCGCTTGTTGTTTCTTATCCAAAAGTATCAAGATGATTTGATGGATGATAAGTTGCATTTGACCGACTATGTGCCCTATAGATTAATAAAGCCTTTTGTTGAAAAGGAAGGCAAGGATTATATTGATAGAAAAAACTACAGCCGCTTTATAGCCTATTTAAATGCATTCACAAAGGTAAATCATGAATTTTTTTATGATATTACGGATGCAGAGAATCCTCTTAAGAGAAAGATTCGTCTTAATGAAGAATGGGTTAATTTGATTCTTCAGAACTATGCTGTTATTATGGGATGGCTTAGGTTTAATAAGGCATTATTTATACAGGATCGTAACCCAGGTGTACCTGGAGTCATGTATAAAGTGGCGTCAGAAACTGAAGAAAAACATAAGTCTTTAAAAAATACACGAGAATTATGGATTGCAACTGTAGATGTTACAGGAAGACCACTATATGAAATCTATACGGGTAATGAGTTGTCTATAGATGAGTTTGATTTAGATCATTTTGTTCCAAGGTCATATGTATCAAACGATGAATTATGGAATCTCACCCCAATGGCAAAGAAACTAAATTCTAGTAAGAATAATAAGTTGCCTGAGCGGAGATATATCAAGGATTTCGTTGAATATAATTATTATTTATACAGCTTAATATTTGCTAATGGTAATAAAGATCAGGCTGCTATTTTAAAACAATATTTTGACAGATGTGAAAATCAGCATTTGAATGCTATATGGGCTACAGAAAAGCTTTATATTCCAGGAAATACGAAAGAGCAGTTCGGAAATATTTTGGAAGAGAATCTGAGTCTTGTATATGATTCAGCCAAACTACAAGAATATGAAGAATGGGTGCTTTAGATGAATGAGACTATTACATATTACAACCAAAATGCTGAGGAATACTTTAATAATACAGTTAATGTTTCAATGCAGGAGTTATATGACCAGTTTGAGGCGTATTTAAAACCTGGCCATAAGATTTTGGACTTAGGCTGTGGAAGTGGGAGAGATTCTAGGTATTTTTTATCAAAAGGATATGATGTGGTTTCTGTGGATGGATCGAAGGAAATGTGCCGTTTGGCTGAAAAATATATAGGCAGGGATGTTCGCAATATTACTTTTGCAGAACTGGATTATAACAATGAGTTTGATGCGGTGTGGGCTAGTGCATCATTATTACATATCTCTAAAAACAATCTTCCAGAAATACTACGAAAGATTTATTGTGCTCTTATGTCACATGGAATAATATATTCATCTTGGAAATATGGTGGTGAAGATAGAATAATTAATGGAATACCTTATTATAATTATAGAGAAGAATCTATCTTCAGTGAGTTTGATTCTATGTCATTTAATATAGAGTCTTCCTGATTGACGGGAGATAATATGGGACGTAGAGATAAATGGATTAATATAATTGCAAAGAAAAGGAAGGTGTTTTGATTGGAAAAAATAGTTAAGGCAAGCCCTACAAAAGAGTTTTTTGTGTCCATGTTAGTAAGGGATATTTTATTAAAACAGGCTATTATTGAATTGATAGATAATAGTCTTGATGGAGCTAGAAAAATACGGAAAGAATCACAATTTTCTGGATTAAATATAAACGTAAATTTTGATGGAGAAAAGTTTGAGATTATCGACAATTGCGGAGGTATTCCAATTGATATTGCAGAAGAGTATGCTTTTAGATTCGGACGTCCATCAAATATTGAGAGTGTAGGCGGAGAAACTACAGGTATATTCGGCATAGGCATGAAAAGAGCTCTATTTAAGATGGGAAATAATATTGTTATTAAATCAATTACAAAAAACTCAGATTTTCAGGTAACTATTGATGTGGAAAAATGGTTAAGCCCGGAAAATAAGGAGTGGGATTTTTCTTTTGATTACTACAATGAGGATGTAGGACACTCTGAAGACGAAGTAGGAACGACGATTATTGTTACAAAACTATATAAACAGATTGGCATAGAACTTTCTGACCCTGATTTTGAAAAAGAGTTAATTGAACATGTTGAGCGAAGAGTTGGCCTTGATATCGAAAATGGTATTGAAATTACAATTAATAAAAAGGCGATGCATGGAAATAATGTTAGAATGATTTCAAGTGATGAAATGTCACCAGTAAAAGAATCCTATGTTGATCCATCGGGTGTAAAAGTTGATATTATAGCAGGAATTGCTCCTAAAGAAGGAAATAATAAGCATTTGCCTGAAAATGCGGGATGGTATTTGTATTGTAATGGAAGATTAATAGTAGCAGCAGATAAATCGTCCTTAACAACTTGGAAAGATATTGAAAATAAAAGTAGTGATTTATCGTTTCATAATCAATATGCATCATTTAGGGGCTTGGTATTATTCTCGTCAGATAACCCTGCATTATTGCCGTGGAATACTACAAAAACTGGTATAGATTCTACCTCATTGGTTTATCTTCGAGCAAGAGAAAAAATGCTAGAGATTTTCAAGATTGTGCGAGGATTTTACGATGAAGCTAAAATGTATTCTAAAGAAAACGAAGATGATGGTTTAGAATTATCAATAGATAAAATGAGTTCCGTTGAGGTAACAAGAGAGGCAAATGAAAAACTTATAAATACTAATCGAACGATGTCTATTAAGAACATCGTAATTGATCCAAATCCGAGTGTAAATATTTCATATAAAAAACCAAAAGCTGATGTAGAACGAATAAAAAAATCTTTGGAGGTTTCAACGAATAAAGAAGTTGGAATAAAAACCTTTGAATATTATTTGGATTCGGAGTGTTAATTAAAATGCCAGGAAGTGATAAATATATTAACTATCAGCTTAGACCAGCAAAATCTGTTGAACGTAAGATGATTTGTAGTTTAATACGACAAATTCAATTGAGCGGTGGATTGACAGATTTTAGATATATAGGCATGGGTGCTAAGTATTTTGTTGATTTCATGCTTATTCATCATCAGTTTGGAACAAGAAATATGATTAGTATTGAAGCTCAAAAAGAACTAAAGCAAAGGTATGATTTCAATAAGCCACTTGGTTTTATTGAAATGAAATATGGTACATCAACGGAAATATTACCACAGATAGAAAAGTGGGAGGAGCAGAATAACTTAATATGGTTGGATTATGATGGCGCTTTTACAGAAGCAGTATTAGATGATATAGAAACCGTTTCAAGAAATTGTAAAGAGGGGGATATGTTAATTCTAACTGTTAATGCTTCATGTAAAGGAACAAATAAGACAGATAAGCATGAGGAGTTTCAAAAAGCGGTTGGCAAGTATTATGACCCAAGTATTCCAATAGAAAAATACACGAATAATGGAATTGCCTCGATTGAAATTGATTTGATAAAGAAACAGTTAGATAAAGTACTGACTAAAAGAAATAATTATTATGATATCAATCTTGAATCGCTTCAATTATTGAATATTATTTATAAGGATTCTTCTCCGATGCTTACATTTGGAACGGTTTTTGTTGATGAAGAATTAAGGAATAAAATTGATTATTCTAGTTTAAAAAGTATTTTTCCGTTTGTTTCAAATTCGGATGAACCATACAAGTTAGAGGTTCCAAGTTTGACAAACAAAGAAATACAACTCCTTTTGAAGAACTTTCCATTTGACTATGAGGGCTATACTGTAGATGATTATTATGGTATAGAACTAGAGGAAATTCAGGAATTTGAGAAGATTTATAGATATTATCCTTATTATAGTGAGGGAGGATATATAAATTAATATAATAATGGAGTAGCAATTGCAAATAGTATAGAAGTTTGGGATTAGACCGCTGAAATGGGCATGAAAATATCAATATTTTGTCTTTTGATATCTTTATATCTTTATATTTCCTACATGGAAAATTATTTCATTGCGAAGCTTTAGGAGGGACGGTCATGAAGAAATTAAAAGAGCTTACATTTTCTCCAGAGGCTGAGGAAATGGCTATTAAGTATGCTGCTTTTGACATTATGAAGCAACTTAACAAAGAAGGAAAGATAACAGACGAAGAACTGCGGTATATCGCGAAAAAGCGTGATTTATCAATTGAGTAATTAGAGTAACCATTATATAATTAAGCTGTATGATGTACTCATAGTACTGACAGCTTAATTGGGAATGCGAGGTGCAATATGGCGCGAAAAGCTGCTATCTACGCCTGTGTTTCTACAGAGCATGAGACGCAGATTTCTGCACTGGAGAATCAGGTGCAGTACTATGATGAATTATTACAAAGGCATCCTGACTGGGAGCTGGTGGATCGATATATTGATTAAGGTATCACCGGTACATCTATTCACAAGCGTGAGTCTTTTATGAGAATGCTTCAGGATGCAAAAGAGAAGAAATTTGATCTGATAATTACCAGAGAGGTATCCAGGTTTGCACGAAATACAGTTGATACACTGCAGCAAACCAGAATCCTCAAATCTTACGGCGTGGAGGTGTGGTTCACAGAAGACAATATTTGGACAATGAATGATGCGGACGGAGAGCTTCGTCTATCAATCATGGCAACGCTGGCTCAGAACGAAAGTAAGAAGATTTCACAGAGAGTAAAAGCTGGTCAGATGATTTCATTTAAGAATGGAGTTCTGTATGGCAATGGTAATATCCTTGGCTACGACAGAGTAGGGGATAAGCTTGTTGTAAATAAAGAACAGGCTGAGACCGTGAAGAGAATCTTCGAGCTTTATTTATCTGGCAATGGTGTTCGTAAAATTCAGGACATCATGGAGCAGGAGGGCCGAAAGACTGCAACAGGGCTTACCAGATGGCAGTCTGGTTACATCAACAGAATGCTTAGTAATCCTTTTTATTGCGGTAGAATCGTTTATCGCAAACAGTATGTTCCTGATTATCTGGTTCAAAAGAAAATCAATAATTATGGAGATGTTGAAAAGGTTTATGTGGAAGGCACTCATGAGAAACTTGTATCACCTGAAGATTTTGATCGGGCTTAGGAGTTAAGAGCAAAACATCGAATCGGAAAGCGTGATAAGAATGGCAGATCTGTTGGTCAGTCACCATGCAAGCATATCTGGGGTAACAAACTTGTTTGTACCTGTGGTCATGCTATGAACAGAAGAATCGCACACAAGGCAAAAGATGGAAATCTTTCGTATATTTATCAGTGCTATGGACAGTTAAGAACAGGCACACCTGAAAGCAGACGGAAGAAGGGCCTTGAGGTTGATGGAATCTGTGACAACTCATCGTTTATGGAATGGAAGTTGGAAGTTCAGGCTGATTTCATTTTTAAAAAGCTTTTAAATAACAAGGAAGCTATTTACCGTGAAGCAATGTCGATGTTGAGTGATGTGGCTGAGGTCAAGGCTTCTGAAAGAAATGATAAGGAAAAGCTTGAACGCAACATGAAGCAACTGGATAAGCTGCATAAGCAAATGGTTAATCCTGTTGATATGTGTGCTGACGGAGATATTTCCAGGAATGTCTTTCGCAGTAAGAAAAAGAAACTTGAAGATCAGATTTCGAACATTGAAAAGATTAATAGTGAGTGTAGACGGCAGATTTTAGAATTGGAAGATAATGAAGTAAAGGATAGACGTATTGAAAGTCTTTCTGAATTCATTAAAATGACTGCTTATGATGTCATGGCGAAGATTCCTGAAACAGTGATTGATAACTTTGTAGATCGTGTGGTATTTGATCATGGAGATTTCATCTGGTATCTGAATCCAACCTTTGGAAATGAAGTAAACAGTCAGACCACTTCCGATTGGAAAAAACAACTGTCGACCGCTTCAAGTGATACAAAAGATACGTCATATGCCTGCAGCAGCACAGGCTGCTATCGCGGAAGAGAAATAATCCAATTTCTGACCATAACACGAGTTTCGGGGCATGGAAGGCGAAAGCTTTTCATGCCCCGAAATGTTTAAAATGGAATATTTTCTCATTGCCCTAAATCATAATATGTTTTATAATAATATGAAAATATATATTGATTGGAGCGTATTATGGAACAAAAGAAAATCGAACCTATTCGTGATGCCAGAAAGCTTGGTAAAGCGAAGATGCTGATTCTTGGTATTCAGCATATGTTTGCCATGTTTGGCGCAACTATTCTTGTACCTATTCTGGTATCAGGATATTTTCAGGCTGCCTGTGGTGAGGAACTTACCAGAGGTCTGTCTGTATCAGTAACACTTTTCTGTGCAGGTTTTGGTACATTGATATTCCACCTGTGTACTAAATTCAAAGTACCTGCATTCTTAGGATCTTCCTTTGCATTTCTTGGTGGATTCTACACAGTAGCTAATCTTGACAGCGGTATGTATGCTGGAATGTCAGCTAATGATAAGGCTGCTTATGCATGTGGTGGTATATTTGTTGCCGGAATGCTTTACTTTGTACTTGCACTTATAATTAAGCTTGTTGGAGTTAACAGAGTTATGAAATTCCTTCCACCTGTAGTTACAGGACCTATCATTATATGTATCGGTCTTTCACTTGCAGGTTCAGCTATTACAAATGCTTCAACTAACTGGTTACTTGCATTTGTTGCACTTGCTGTAATTATTATATTCAATATATGGGGCAAGGGGCTTTTCAAGATTATCCCTATTCTTATGGGCGTAGTAATTTCATATGTATTTGCACTTATTCTTAATGCATGCGGCGTACATAATCCTGATGGTTCAGCAATACTTAATTTCTCATCAATTGCATCTGCTTCATGGGTTGGAATTCCAAAGTTCCAGTTTATGAAATTTGATGTAACAGCAATCCTTGTAATGGCACCTATTGCTATTGCAACAATGATGGAACATATCGGAGATATGTCAGCTATTTCGGCTACAGTTGAAGAAAACTATTTAGCAGATCCAGGTCTTCACAGAACACTTATTGGTGATGGTGTTGCAACAGCATTTGCAGGTGCAATTGGAGGTCCGGCTAATACTACATATGGTGAGAACACAGGAGTTCTTGAACTTTCTAAGGTATATGACCCAAGAGTAATCAGAATCGCAGCAGTATTTGCAATTATACTTTCATTCATACCTAAGTTTTCATCAGTTATATCAACTATGCCAACAGCAATTATCGGTGGTATATCATTCATGCTTTATGGTATGATTTCAGCTATCGGTGTAAGAAATGTTGTTGAGAACAAGGTTGACCTTACTAAGTCAAGAAACCTTATTATTGCAGGTGTTATATTTGTATGTGGTTTAGGCTTCGGTGGTGGACTTACATTTACAATCGGTGGAACATCTATAACACTTACAGCACTTGCAATCGCTGCTATAGCAGGTATTCTTCTTAATGCTATATTACCTGGTAATGATTATGAATTCGGTAAGAATCCAGCAGGTGACAGCAGCCGTGGAGTTTATGTTATGAACACAGACTCTGAAAAAGAAGAATCAGAAGATAATAAGTAAATAACAATAAAATTTGGAGGTACTTAATAATGATGGATTTTGAGAATGAGAAGAATATAACTATATTTACACATCCACTTATCCAGCATAAGATTTCAATTCTTAGAGATAAGAAAACAGGAACTAATGAATTTAGAAAGCTCGTTGAAGAAATAGCTATGCTTGAAGGTTTTGAGGCATTATCAGATCTTCCAACAGAAGATGTTGAGATTGAGACACCTATTGAAACCTGTATGACACCTATGATTTCAGGACGTAAGCTTGCAATTGTTCCTATCTTAAGGGCAGGCCTTGGCATGGTTCCTGGTGTACTTTCACTTGTACCAACTGCTAAGGTTGGACATATTGGAATGTATCGTAATGAAGAGACACATGAGCCGGTACCATATTACTGCAAGCTTCCACATCCAATTGAGGAAAGAACTATTGTTGTAACAGATCCGATGCTTGCAACAGGTGGTTCGGCAGTTGATGCAATTGATCAGATAAAGAAGGTTGGCGGAAAGCAGATTAAGTTCATGTGTATCATAGCTGCCCCAGAGGGAGTTGAAAAGCTTCATAAGGCGCATCCAGATGTTCAGATATACATTGGACATCTTGACAGAGAACTTAACGCAGATGCTTATATTTGCCCAGGACTTGGGGATGCCGGAGACCGAATCTTCGGAACTAAGTAAATAATTATGGGCATGTAATTGCTTTGTGTTAAGAGAGATGATAGTGTGTAAAATGCGGCTCCCAACGGGAGCCGTTTTTGTAACTTATATTATTTAATTAAGGAGATTTCGATGAGCAAGGAGGAAAACAGAAAGAATTTTTCTAAATATGTATCGCAGAATATTCTCGGAATGATAGGGTTTTCATGCTACGTTCTTGCTGACTCGTATTTTATATCTATAGCAAAGGGAGCAGACGGACTTACAGCATTAAATCTTGTTATGCCATTATATAGTATAATATTCTCAATTGGTGAGATGATTGGTGTTGGTTCAGCTATAAGGTATGCAATTAGTAAGATTAAAAAAGATGCAGATGCAGATGATTATTTCTGGAATGCATTAATATGGTGTATATTGTCAAGCATGCTATTCGTTTTTGCCGGAATATTCTTTTCGGCAGATATCATGCGTGTTCTAGGAGCTGATGAACATATTGTAGCAGTTGGGAATAATTACACTAAGATATTCATGTGTTTTGCACCTATGTTTATGTGCAACTATGTGACTAATGCATTTGTAAGAAATGACGGAGCCCCGGGGATTGCTATGAGTGCAACACTTTTTAGCAGTCTGTTTAATATAGTGTTTGACTATATTCTCATGTTCCCGATGAATCTGGGAATGGAAGGTGCAGCACTGGCAACAGCTTTGTCGCCGATTATAGGTATGGGAATATGCAGCATACATTTCTTCTCTAAGAAAAGCAGTGTCAGGCTTGTTGTGTGTAAGCCTTCAGTAAGAAAACTTGTGGCAGGAAGCCAGCTTGGTGTATCGGCATTTGTAGGAGAGATGTCGTCAGCGGTCATTACACTTGCTTTTAATTTCGTAATACTTAAGCTGGCTGGTAATGTCGGAGTAGCTGCATACGGAGTTGTGGCTAATATTGCAATTGTCACAACTGCAGTATTTAATGGTGTTGCACAGGGAAGTCAGCCACTTATAAGCAGTTGTTTCGGCAGGGGAGACAAGGATGGATGTACACAGTTAAAACGAATGGGATATACAACAGCATTTGTACTTGCAGCGGTTATGTATAGTATATTGTTTATATTTGCAGGACAGTTTGTCGCAGTGTTTAACAGTGAAGGTTCAGAAATGTTAAGGCTTTACGCAACAGAAGGCGTTAAGTTATATTTTATTGGAATATTCTTTGCGGGAATTAATATTGTAGGTGGCGGTGCATTCAGTGCAACAGAGGATGCGTTTAAAGCGGCAGTTGTTTCTGTGGCAAGAGGATTTGTGCTGATTTTAGGTGCAGTTTTTGTAATGTCAGCACTTTTTGGAATGACAGGAGTATGGCTTGCGTATGCTGTTGCTGAGGGAATAACAACATTTATAATGCTTGTAATGGTGCTGAGAGTGTGATAGAATATTTGCGGACAAAATTATCCCAGAGATTGGGAAAATATGAAAGGAGTCTATATAATTATGAGCAATATTGCAGACAAATTTGAAGAACTTGGAGTAATTCCAGTAGTAGTATTGAATGATGCTAAAGATGCACTTCCATTAGCTAAGGCTTTAGTTGATGGTGGTCTTCCTTGTGCAGAGGTTACATTCCGTACAGCAGCAGCTGAGGAATCTATCCGTCTTATGCATGAAGCATATCCAGATATGGTACTTGCAGCAGGTACAGTACTTACAACAGAGCAGGTTGACAGAGCTGTAGCAGCTGGTGCTTCAGTTATCGTAAGCCCAGGATTTGATCCAGAAATCGTTGATTACTGTATTTCTAAGAACATTCCTGTTATGCCAGGTATCGTTACACCTTCAGAGCTTGCTCAGGCTGTTAAGAGAGGCCTTACAAGAGTTAAATTCTTCCCAGCTACAGCTGCAGGTGGAATTAAGATGATCAAGGCTATGTGCGCAGCTTACACTAATGTAAGAATCATGCCTACAGGTGGTATCAACACAGCTAACCTTGAGGAATTCTTATCATGCGATAAGATCTTCTGCTGTGGTGGATCATGGATGGTTAAGGGTGATATGATTAAGGCAGGAGAATTTGACAAGATTAAGGATATGACAGCAGAGGCTGTTGCTCTTGTTAAGAAGATCCGTGGCTAATCACCAGTGATTGTTAATATCAAAGATACATATAAACCCCGTATTCTGTTTTGCAGGATACGGGGTTTTGTACGTATATTATGTTTTTTAGTGAATTACAGATTAGAAAATATATTCTCAATTTCTTCATGGGGAAGTACAAGGGCAAATCTTACATGACCTTCTCCAAGGCTTCCGAAGCTGCTTCCAGGTGTACATAAAACGCCAGTCTTATTAAGAAGTTCCATAACATAATCAGCTGAACTGGTATAGCCGTCAGGAATGGCAGCCCATACAAACATTGTGCCTTTAACATCAGCAGGTTTAAGTCCAAGCTTCTTAATTCCAGCAACGAGAGCATTTCTTCTTAACTCATATTCAGCACGGTTGTCAGCGACATATCCTTGCGGACCGTTAAGTGCAGCAACAGCAGCTTTCTGATATATAAAACTTGTTCCATAGTCGAATTGTGAGCGGACAGTTTTGAATTTGCTTACGATTTCACGGTTTCCGATAAGAAATGAAAGGCGCAGACCAGTAAGATTATAAGTCTTAGAAAGAGAGTTGAATTCAACTCCGACTTCCATAGCACCTTCGTGGCTTAAGAAAGAACCACCAATCTGTCCGTCATATATAATCTCAGAATATGCGTTGTCGTGAATAATAATGATGTTATATTTCTTTGCAAAAGCGATGAGTTTATCGTAGAATTCATCAGGTGCAGTAGCACATACAGGATTCAGTGGATAAGATACAACCATCATTTTGGCTTTTTTTGCAGTATCTTCATCGATAGAATCAAAATCTATAAGATAATCATTCTCTGGGAGAAGATTGTAATAAGCAATCTGTGCGTCACACAGGAATGGTCCAATCTCGAATATAGGATATCCCGGATTAGGAACTAAGCATAAATCACCAGGGTTGCACAAAGCAAGGGCAATATGAGCCATGCCTTCCTGGGTTCCGAATACAGAGGCGACTTCATCAGGTGTGATAACGGTGTTGTAACGGCGTTTGTACCATTTGCATACAGCGTCAAGCAATTCATCAGTATCACCAAGTGAGTACTTGTAATTCTCAGGGTCAAGTGCTGCCTCTGAAACAACCTTCATAACAGATTCATCAGGCTTGAAATCAGGAGTTCCTACAGTAAAGTTATATACCGGCTTTCCCTGTGCAAGTCTGTCATTCTTTTTCTGATTAAGTATATTAAAAATGTTGCTGCCAAAGCGGTCAGCTCTCTTAGAAAATTCAATATTCATATGTATACTCCATTTCTTTAAATGCGTATCTGCATGCATTTTATTCAGACCCGAAATATAGAAAAATTTCAAGCCTATCGAATAAGATACTAGCATAATTAACAAAAGTCAATTTTAAGGTGTATTTTTTGGTGAAAATGTGATAGTTTTATATATGTAAGTAGAAATAAATAAGATATGGCGGTCTGCAAATGTTACATACAGGAACATTAAACGGTAGAATGCAGACAGAAAGGAAAGGTAGAAGATATGTCAGTACAGGATTATCTTAGTGCAGTAAAGATTGGTAAAAAAGAATATCATGCGTGTGTAAATAAGGGTACGTACCCATATCTTCCGGTTTTGGAGGATATTATTGATGAAAACAGTATTGACAGAGAAGTTAGTCTTGGAAGTGACCAGATTCCGTTAAGACTTGTGGTTGGAACATGTACAGCAGGTAGAACTACTGCATTTGCAGACAACTTCATGCCTATACTTGACTGGGGAACAGAATTTTCAGCAAAGTGGGCTTCGCTTAGCGACAGTCAGGTGAATGAAGGAATAAGAGACGATATTAAAGTATATGAGTACATGAATAAGTTCTATGTGCTTGAAGGTAATAAAAGAGTCAGTGTACTTAAATATTTTAAGGCGGTGACAGTAAGTGCACAGGTTATAAGAAAGATACCTAAATACAGTGATGATCCTGATGTTAAGATATATTATGAATTCATGGATTTTTATAAATCTACCAAGTTAAACGATATATATTTCAGTAAAGAGGGCAGTTTTACAACTCTTATGGAGCTGGTTGGAATTACACCAGGAGAACCAATGGATGAGGATGATAAGAAAGACCTTGTTTCGTGCTATCTTAATTTCAGGCTTGCTTATGAATCAAGAGGAGGGGATAAGTTTGATTTTCCAACAGGAGATTCATTTTTACGCTTCATTCATATTCACGGATATGATGCTGTTAAGAAGATGACTAAGTCTGAGATGGCAAAGAATGTCGCCAAAACATGGGCTGAATTCGAGCTTCTTGATGATAACAGTGAAGTGGAACTTAAGATGACGCCGGCAGCAGCACCTAAGAAGAATATATTAAGCTATCTGCTTCCAATGGGTGGAGGAGTTAAGAAGCTTAAGGTTGGATTTGTATATGAAAAAACACCGCAGGATTCAGAGTGGTGTTATGCACATGAGCTTGGAAGACAGTATATTGATGATACATTTGGTGACCAGATAGAGACATACGTTGAGGAGAATGTGATACCGGAGCAGAATGATGAGGCGGCAATCAACAGACTTATAGATAAAGGATGTGATCTTATATTCGTGACATCTTCGGCGATGAATATGGCTGGACTTAAAGCTGCAATAGCACATCCGTCAGTAAAGATTCTTGATTGTTCTCTTAACATTTCACATAAATATATCAGGTCATATTATGCAAGAATGTTTGAAGCAAAGTTTATAACAGGGATTATTGCAGGTTCAATGGCTGATGACGATAATGTTGGTTATATAGCTGATAATCCGGTTTATGGGGCATGTGCGAATATTAATGCATTTGCATTGGGAGTAAAGTTTGTTAATCCAAGAGCCAAGGTTTACCTTGAATGGAACAGTATTAAGGATAATGATTCAGAGGAAAATCTTGCTAAGAAGAATATAAGCATTATTTCTAATCAGGATATGATTACTCCGGGCAAGAGTAAGAGAAAGTTCGGGTTGTATAAAGCGAGTGATTCGGATAAGCACCTGGCTATGCCTGTATGGCACTGGGGAGTTTTTTATGAAAAGCTTATACAGAGCATTATGAGTGGTTCATGGAGTAAGGATGAGGACGGCGATAATGTAAAAGCACTTAATTACTGGTGGGGAATGTCGGCAGGAGTTGTTGATCTTATATATTCAGAGAGTCTGCCATCAGCAACTAAGAGACTTGTAAAGCTCTTTGAGAAAGAACTTAAGGAAGCAAGGTTCAGAGTGTTTGAGGGTGAATTAAAAGATCAGCAGGGTAATATAAGGGTTGAAGAAGGGAAGCTTATTGATCCGGAACATATAATTACTATGGACTGGCTGCTTGATAATGTGGTTGGCAGACTGCCTCGGTATAATGAACTTACAGATAATGCTAAATTAAAAATGGCACTTCAGGGTGTTGTCAAAGAAGAAGAATAGAAAGCATGCTGCCTGCAGTGGTGGCTGGGGAATTATTAATGAAAATACTTGTGTTAGCGGATGTTGAATCAAAGTACTTATGGGATTATTTCGAAAAGGAAAAATTGGAAGGTATAGATCTTATACTTTCAGCAGGGGATTTAAAGCCCCAGTATCTGTCGTTTCTTGCATCATTTTCAAAAGTACCTATTCTTTATGTGCATGGCAATCATGATGACTGTTATGATATACAGCCACCGGATGGATGTATCAATATTGAGGATAAGATATATGTGTATAAAGGTGTCCGTATTATGGGACTTGGTGGTTCTATACGCTATAAGAAGGGAAAGAACCAGTATACACAGAAAGAGATGAACCACAGAATTAATAAAATGTGGCTTTCAATAAAGAAGAACAGGGGCTTTGATATACTGCTTACACATTCACCGGCAGCGGGAATAGGTGACGGACCTGACGAACCGCATAAGGGTTTTGAGGGCTTTAATTATCTGTTGGAAAAATATAAGCCTAAGTATTTCATCCATGGTCATATCCACAAGACCTACCAGATGAAGTTTAAGCAGGAATATGAATATAATGAGAATACTAAGATAATTAATGGTTATGAGAGATATATATTGGAATATCCGGATGCTTAATCTGCACCGTGGCATATTAGCTTAATAGCAAATGTGCCACGGTGTTTTACATATTTTTGTCATATTTTAATATGAAGTACTTAAAAGTTATGAAAATGGTACCTATTTCCTACTTAACATACATGTACTTTTTGAGTAAAAGTTGCTAATATAACGACATAAACCCTTGCTGGTTAAAGCAAAATGCACAAAAAAATGTATTGAGGAGGAAAAGCAAAACATGAAAGCTATTATTAGCAAAGCAGCTCGTAGAAAATGGGCATGGGTACTTGCATTGGTTATGATTGTGAGTATCGTGATTCCTACATCACTTCTTACAGCAAAGGCGGATGTTGGAACAGTTAAATTTATTGATGGTGCGGCAGGATGGTTAGAGTCAGCATATGCACAGTGGACCATTGATAATCAGGCAGAAGGATATACAGCATATATCAAGAAAGCCAGTCAGTCAGATTCTGCCTATGCAAGAATCGACAATGAACTTATCAGAAAGTATAAGAACTACTACAGGGTTGATGCAGTAGGACTTGCGGCAGGTGACTATGTTATTAAGGTAGTTCCTGTAAAGAACGGAAAGGAAGTTACTGACAAAGCACAGGTTACTAAGACACTCAATGTAAGTTCTTATGACAGATCCGGATTTGCATTTTCATCTGAATCAAAATATAAAACAGGTTCAGGTGCTTACAATGAGAATGGAACACTTAAGAAAGATGCAATTGTTCTTTATGTTACTAACGATAATGCAAAGACAATTAAGGCATCAGTAAAAGAGGCAAAGGGAGAGAAGGAATATACAGGTCTTCAGACAATAATTGATGCATATACAAAGAGTGCTAGCAAGGGGATAGAAACAAGAGCACTTGATGTTCGTGTAATCGGATGTGTTACAGATACTGCAATGGATAAGTTTTCAAGTTCATCTGAGGGAGTACAGATTAAAGGAGCTAGTGCTTATTCAAATCTTAATATGACAATAGAGGGTATCGGAAATGATGCAACAATCAATGGATTCGGTTTCCTCTTAAGAAATGCAGGAAATGTTGAGATGAGAAATTTTTCAATTATTAATTTCATGGATGATGGTATTTCTCTCGATACAGCAAACTGCAATGTATGGATTCACAATGTTGATCTGTACTATGGTAAAGCAGGTGGGGATGCTGACCAGGCAAAGGGTGATGGTTCAATTGACATTAAAGGTAATTCACAGTATATAACAGTTTCGTATGTACATTTTTATGATTCAGGTAAGTGCTCGTTATGTGGAATGAAGAGCGAGTCTGGTCCTAACTATATTACATATCATCATAACTGGTTTGATCATTCTGATTCAAGACATGCAAGAGTAAGAACAATGTCAGTGCATATGTATAACAACTACTATGATGGCAATGCAAAGTATGGTGCTGGTTCAACAATGGGTTCTTCATTATTCATACAGAATAACTATTTTAGAAACTGTAAGAATCCAATGCTTTCATCTAATCAGGGAACAGATGCACTTGGTGAGGGTACATTCTCAGGTGAGAACGGTGGTATCATTAAAGCATATGGAAATGTTATCGTAGGTGCACAGAAGATTATCTATGCAAATGCTGTTTCAGAAACAGGTGATTCTGCAAATGCAGCATCATTTGATGCATACCTTGCAAAGTCAGCAGATGAGAAAGTTCCATCTTCATATAAGACTGTAGCAGGTGCAACATCTTATGATAACTTTGATACAACTAAGGATCTCGGAGTTAAATCAGGAAGTCTTAATAATGCAGAAGATGTACCTTCAGTAGTAACATCTGCAAAGGGAGCAGGAAGCCTTGGTGGTGGAGTGATTTCATGGACATTCTCTGATAAAGATGATTCTGTATATGCCATAGATAAGGAATTAAAGGCAACAGTTACTAATTACAAGAATACAGACCTTGTTTCTGTAGGTGGTACTAATGCGAAGATTGTATCACCAGATCCAACAACAGAAGAAACTAAGGCAACAGAGAGTACAACAAAAGCAACACAGGCAACAACAAAGGAAACACAGACAACAACAAAAGCAACACAGGCAACAACTAAATCAACAGAAAGCGCAACAAAGGCAACTGAAAAGGAAACAACGGGTTCAGATGCAACAACATCATATGATAAGACAAGCCTTTCTTATTCAGGTGCGTATACAGATATCAGTAAGAAGAAAGATGCAGATTTCAAGAATGCAAAATATGTATCATCTTCAAATGAAATTCTTAATGCAATCAGTTCAGCTAAGGCTGGCGATGTAATTATTGTAAAAGAGGGAACATATAAGTTCTCTGATACAATTGTAATTAATAATGCCATGAATGGAAAATCAGGCTCTTATATTATTGTAAAGGCTGAAAGTGGCAAGGAAGTTAAGTTTGATTTTTCAGCACAGAAGCTTGACGGAGCTAACAGAGGTGTAGTTGTAGATGGAGATTACTGGTATTTCCAGGGAATTAATTTCTATGGTGCTGGAGATAACGGAGTATTACTTGCTGGTAATAACAACATTTTTGAAAAATGTGTATTTGAAGCAAACAGAGATTCAGGACTCCAGATTTCAAGATATGACACAACAGCTGCTACTAAAGATTTATGGCCATCAAATAACCTGATTATCAACTGTACATCACATGATAACTGTGATTTCCCTGACCAGGGTGGTACAGGTGAGAATGCAGATGGATTTGCTGCAAAGCTTACATGTGGTGAAGGCAATGTATTTGACGGATGTATATCATACAGCAACTCAGATGATGGATGGGATTTATTTGCAAAGAGTGCAACAGGTCCTATAGGTGTAATTACAATAAGAAATTGCGTTGCATTTAACAACGGAACATTATCTAATGGTGTTCATTATGCTAATGGAGATATGAATGGATTTAAGCTTGGTGGTTCAGGTGTTGGAACTCCACATAATGTAATGAATTGTCTGTCATTTGACAATGGTGCAACAGGATTTACAGATAATAATAACCCAACAGGTCTTACAATTGTAAATGTTACAGCATGGGGCAATGGAAAGTATGCTAAGAAGGGTAACTTCTTATGTTACAGAACATCAAGTGCAGCAATATTTAAGGGACTTGTATCAGCTGGTGCAATTGATTCAGATAAGTTTACTGGTAAAATGGCTGATTCAATATATTACAATTCAGGTAAGTATTATAATCTTTCAGGTTCTTTGTTTACTTCTTTAGTAAGTGGAGATAAGAAGGGAACTGTTGTAACTGCCCCTGCTAAGACAGCTGGAATGTTTAAGAACACTGTTAATGCAATTGATATGAGCAAAAATATAGATAAACAGCTTAGAAATGCTGATGGAACAATTAACATGAACAGCCTTTATGAGACAACAGGAAGCTATGCTTCAATGGGAGCAAGATTCAATGTTGCTAATCAGATGATTAGTGTATCTTCAAAGAATTCATCATCTGAGGTAACTAAGCCAGAAGAGACAACAAAGGCTCAGGAAACAACTAAAGCTACTGAAGGCACAACAAAGGAGACACAGGCTCCAACTAAGGCGACAGAGGCAACAACAAAGGAGACACAGACTCCAACAAAGGCTACACAGGCTCCAACAAAAGCAACAGAAGCTTCTTCAGTATCAACAAAGGGTGAAAAATTAATTCTTAATGCTAATGATGTTTCAACAGGAAAGATTAAGAGTTCAACTGTAGTTGATGGTCTTAAGATTGTTGCAACAAGCAAAAAGACTGTAACGGTTGATAAGAGCAATAAGGATTACAAGAATATCAGCTTTACAAAGAGAATCAAGCTTGGCGGTGCAGGAAGCGAATCTGCAAGAGCTATTGCATTTAAGACAGCAGGTGAATCTAAGGTAAAGATATATGCAACAAGCTCAGATACAGATACAAGCAGACTTATTAAGATTATTGATAAGAATGGTAATGATGTAACAAGTACAGCTAAGATACCTGGTTCTTCACTTAAGTCAGTATCATTCAGATTAGATGAGGCAGGTGAATATTATATTGTATCAGAATCTGGTGGAGTTAATATTTATTATGTAGAAGTATCTAATGGTATAGCGTATTAATATTTTGAGAATTTCCCCGCACATAGTGCGGGGATTTTTTTGCAAAAACATTTTATGGTAAAATATACACAAAGACTTGACCTTGACATAGGTTCATAGTTTACAATTTGAACAAATAAAAGAAAGGAATGGTCTTTGTTATGAAAAACAAAAATAGAAGGCTGATCAGTTGTCTGCTTAGTGCAATCCTTTTGCTTGTTATGAGCTTTGGATTTGGAACATTTGCAGGAGCTGAGGAATCAGATTCATCAAAGCCTGTTGTCTGGATTGTGGGAGATTCGACAGTCAGTGCTTTCACAGACAATTATTATTATCCTAGATATGGATGGGGAACACAGATTGATAAGTATCTGGATGGAACTTTTGAGGTAAAGAATATTGCTTTATCAGGAAGAAGTTCAACAAGCTATACAGCGGATAAGGAGTATGGTGAGCTTATAGCTGGAATGAAAAAGGGAGATTTTCTTCTTGTTGGTTTCGGCCACAATGATGAAAAAGCGGAGAGCGGAAGATATACTAACCCTAATGGAGATTATAAAACAGCAGGTTCATTTGCTTATTCTTTATATGAGAATTATATAAAGCCAGCACAGGCAGCAGGAACAACAGTTGTTTTATGTACACCGATTGTAAGAAGAACTGCTGATGGCAACTGGTCTGACAGTCAGCTTCATGTTACAGCTGCTTCAGGAGAGTTTGAAGGAGGAAGTTATCCACAGGCAATCATTAATCTTGGAAAAGATCTTAATGTTCCAGTGGTTGATATGACTTCTCTTACTAAGAAATTATATGATTCATTAGGAGCAGCCGAGACAGTTAATTTACATGCATGGACATCATCAAAGCCAGAAAGTGTAGACAATACGCATACTAATATCTGGGGCGGAACATATAATGCATATCTTGTTACTAAGACAATTAAGGAACTTAATGTAGCAGGACTTGCAGAGCATATTATTGATGCTAAAGCACCAACTAAGAGTGATGTTTTAAAGTCTAATCCTGATTATAAAGAGTCAGAATATTCAAATGATTTAAAAGACAGCGAATTATGGGCTAATGCAGGAATCTTTAAGGGAACTGTATTTGGAAATGTTGGCGGCAATGATAAGATAGCATCTAAATTTAAGCTTGAGAGTCTTGACAATGGTAATATTAATATTGCTGTTAATGGAGCAGGAAAGATAGCAAGTACTGCTGATGGAATTGCTATGTATTATTACAGAGTTCCAGCAAACAGTAATTTTACAATTACAGCAAAGGCGACTGTAAACAGTTTTACATCTAATGATCAGGTATCATTCGGTCTTATGGCAAGAGATGATATGTATGTAGATCAGTATATTAACAGTACAATGGGTGACTATGTTGCAGCTGGTCCACTTAAGCTTACTAAGAAAGATTCTGTATGGAACTGTTTTGCAAGAAAGAGTGGCGCTCTTACACAGGGCGGAACATGTGCTAATGAAATTAAGGCTGGTGAGACATATAACCTTAAAATCGAAAGTAATACAGATGGTTATGCATGTACATTTGGTAATGAAGAAACTATTACAGGTGGTTTTGATTTTAAATTAACTTCTGTAGATTCAGAATATGTATATGTTGGAATGTATGTTGCAAGAAGTGCTGATGTGACATTTTCAGATGTTAAGCTTGTTGTTGATGGTAAGGAGATTACATCTGCAGGCGAACCAGAGAATCCAACACCGGGCGAACCAGAGAATCCAGCACCAGGTGAACCAGAGAATCCAACACCGGGTGAACCAGAGAATCCAGCACCAGAGCAGCCTGCTAAACCAGAGACACCGGCAGAGCAGCCAGCTACAGATCCAGTGGTATCAGACAATAATGGTGTTGAGACAGGTGATTCATACCATATGGTATGGTATATTGCTGCAATGACATTAACAGCAGGAATTGCATGTGTTGAATTAAAGAGAAAGAAGACATTCGATAAATAAGTTTATAAGAATTTACTTCTCCTAATATTTCCAGAAAAAGCTTCCGGTTAACTGCCGGGGCTTTTTCATTTTTACATAAAAAAATATATTTTTATTAAGAAAAATCTTAAAATATTTAAAAATGGCTTGCATTATCCTATAGGCTGTGATATATTTTCTTAGACACAAAAACAAATGTCCGTCACAGAAAGACAGAACAGAGGGAAGTGTCTTTTAGATTTTACATATTGAAGGAGTTAAAAATGAGCGATAAGTTAAGAGTTGGTATCCTTGGCGGTACAGGTATGGTAGGACAGAGATTTATAACATTACTTGAGAATCATCCTTGGTTTGAGGTTGTTTTAGTAGCAGCTTCAGGACGTTCAGCAGGAAAGCTTTATGAAGATGCTGTTGAAGGACGCTGGAAGATGCAGACACCAATGCCAGAGTTCGTTAAGAAGATGACTGTATATGATATGGATAAGGATTTTGATGAAATTGTTTCTAAGGTAGATTTCGTATTCTGTGCAGTTAATATGCCTAAGGACCAGATTAAGGCTATAGAGGAAAGATATGCTAAGGCAGAAGTTCCAGTTGTTTCTAATAACAGTGCTAATCGTTGGACACCAGATGTTCCTATGGTTGTTCCAGAAATCAACCCAGAGCATCTTGAAGTTATTAAATATCAGAGAGAAAGACTTGGTACTAAGAGAGGATTTATCTGTGTTAAGCCTAACTGTTCAATCCAGAGCTACACACCTGCTCTTAATGCATTAAAGGAATTCGGACCAAAGCTTGTTGTTGCAACAACATATCAGGCAATCTCAGGTGCTGGTAAGACATTTGAACAGTGGCCAGAGATGGTTGAGAATATCATCCCTTATATTGGTGGCGAGGAAGAAAAGTCTGAGAAAGAGCCTTTAAGATTATGGGGTAAGATTGAGGATGGAAAGATTGTTCCTGCAAGTGATCCGGTTATCACATGTCAGTGTATCAGAGTTCCAGTTCTTGATGGACATACAGCAGCTGTATTTGTTAACTTTGAGAAGAAGCCAACTAAGGAACAGATTATTGAAAAGTGGAGAAGCTTCAAGGGAGTTCCACAGGAACTTAATCTTCCAAGTGCTCCAAAGCAGTTCATCCAGTATCTTGAAGAAGATGACCGTCCACAGGTTAAGCTTGATGTAAATTATGAGAACGGAATGGGTGTTTCACTTGGCCGTTTAAGAGAAGACAGTGTGTTTGATTATAAGTTTGTTGGTCTTTCACACAACACATTAAGAGGTGCAGCAGGTGGAGCTGTTCTTATTGCAGAACTTCTTAAGGCACAGGGTTATATCACCCCTAAGGATGCAGAATAATTAAATTCTAATACACATACCAGAAAAGAGATGTCAGAGATGGCATCTCTTTTTACTTGCTTAAAAACCTATTATGATATAAAATTATGAAACGACTTAAAGAGTAAAGAGGGGACATTTACATTGAAGGAAAATTATTTTTATGCAATGCTGTCGAGAATGAAATATATTAACAGATGGGGGCTTATGCAGAATACACGCCATGAGAATCTGTGCGAGCATAGTCTTGAAGTGGCATTCATAGCACATGCATTGGGAATTATCAACAATGAGATATATGGTGGGAATATTAATGCTGAAAGGCTTGCAATTCTTGGAATGTATCATGATGTTACAGAGATAATTACGGGTGATCTTCCGACTCCTGTAAAGTATTACAATCCGGTTATAAGAAATGCTTATAAGGAAGTAGAGCATGTTGCAGAGGAGCAGATGCTCTCAGGTCTGTCATCTGATATAAGAGCACATTATAAGGGTGTGTTATCAGAGACAGAAGAGGAAGAAGAACTCTGGAAATATGTAAAGGCGGCTGATAAGATGTCAGCTTATATCAAATGTCTAGAGGAAAAGAAGTCTGGTAATATGGATTTTGCTGATGCGGAAAAGACAATATATCAGGCTATTGTTGATATGAATATTCCGGAAGCAGATTATTTTATAAAAGAATATATACCAGCTTATATGGGAACTCTTGATGCTTCAGGAGAATAATAATTGTGTAATAGACACAGAAATGAGGGATATAATGGGAAAATCCGTATATATCGCGGAAAAACCAAGCGTGGCGCAGGAGTTTGCCAAGGCACTGCATGTGAACTTCACAAGAAAAGACGGATATCTTGAGGGTGGAGACCATATTGTGACATGGTGTGTAGGACATCTGGTAACTATGAGCTACCCGGATGCATATGATCCTAATCTGAAAAGATGGAGCTTTGACACCTTGCCATTCATACCAAAGGAATTCAAGTATGAGGTTATACCTGCAGTTGCGAAGCAGTTTAATATAGTTAAAGACATTCTTACAAGGGATGATGTTGAATATATATATGTATGTACCGATTCAGGACGTGAAGGAGAGTATATATACAGGCTTGTAAGACAGGAAGCTGGAGTTAAGGGAAAGAAAGAACGCCGTGTGTGGATTGATTCACAGACGGAGGAAGAGATTCTTAAAGGAATTAATACAGCCAAGGATATATCTGAATATGATAATCTGAGTGATTCAGCGTATCTTCGTGCGAAGGAAGATTATCTTATGGGAATTAACTTCTCAAGGGTACTTACGCTGAAATATGGACGCAATATTGCCAATTATCTGCATCTTGACAGGGCAGTTGTATCTGTCGGCAGGGTTATGACATGTGTTCTTGGAATGGTAGTAAGAAGGGAACGAGAGATAAGAAGCTTTGTTAAAACTCCATTCTACAGGGTTATAGGTCAAGCACAGGTTGAGAATTCAACATTTGACGCAGAATGGCGTGTGAGTGATAAGAGTATGTATGCTGGTACGCCATATTTATATAAGGATAATGGTTTTAAGGAAAGGGAAAAGGCTGAGGAACTTGTTAAGTTCTTATCTGATCCACTGCCGGCACAGGGGGTAGTTGATTCTATTGAGAGAAAGAAAGAAACCAAGAATCCACCGCTTCTGTATAATCTTGCCGAGATTCAGAACGAATGCAGCAAGCTGTTTAAGATAAGCCCTGATGAGACCCTTAATATTATTCAGGAACTGTATGAAAAGAAACTGGTTACTTATCCAAGAACTGATGCGAGAGTGTTATCGACTGCGGTAAGTAAGGAAATACATAAGAATATAGGAGGACTCAGGAATTTTCCGCCTGTGAAGGAGATAGCTGAGCATATATTACAGAATAATATGCAGAAGGGGATTGAAAAGACAAGATATTGCAACGATAAAGCAATCACAGACCATTATGCGATTATTCCGACAGGACAGGGGTTTAATAATTTAAAGAACTTGTCAGTTACAGCTGCGAGAACTTATGAGATAATTGTAAGAAGATTCTTAAGTATATTCTATCCACCGGCTATTTATCAGAAGGTAAGTATTACCAGTGATGTAAAGAATGAAAAGCTGTATGCTTCATTTAAAGTGCTTGTAGATGAAGGGTATCTGGGCGTAGCAAAGAACTCATTTGCAAAGGCGAGAAATGACGCAAAAGTAAAGGAAGATGATAGTGCCGATAATAAGGATGATAATAAATGTGATGCAGCTTTATTTGAGGTATTGAAAAAATACAGAAAAGGTTCTACAATCACATTTAATGGGTTTAATATCAAAGAAGGTGAAACATCACCTCCTAAGAGATATAATTCAGGTTCTATTATTCTTGCAATGGAGAATGCAGGACAGCTTATTGAAGATGAGGAACTGCGTGCCCAGATTAAGGGTAGTGGAATAGGAACAAGTGCTACCAGAGCTGAAATCCTTAAAAAACTTAATACTATTAAGTATATTTCTATTAATTCTAAGACACAGATTATTACACCTACATTTTTAGGTGAGATAATATATGATGTTGTAGATAATTCTATCAGGCATCTGCTTAATCCGGAGCTTACGGCAAGCTGGGAAAAAGGACTTACAGGTGTAGCAGAGGGGAATATTACAGCAGATGAGTATATGGAAAAGCTTGATGGTTTTGTTTCGAGAAGAACAAGGGCTGTTATGGCATTAAGGAATCAGGCGGGGCTTATAGGACTTTTTAACGAGACCGCTAAGAATTATAAGTAAATGAGTGAAAGGAATTAAATATATGTGCGGAATTGCAGGATATGTAGGGGACAGAGAAAGCGCAGATGTACTTGTAGATGCATTATCTAAGCTTGAATACAGAGGATATGATTCAGCAGGTATTGCGGTATTTGATCATGGTAATATAAAGGTCAAGAAGTGCAAGGGAAGACTTGCCAACCTTGTTGAGAAGATGGATGAAGAAGGAAAACCACAAGGACATGTTGGAATTGGTCATACAAGATGGGCTACGCATGGAGAACCATCAGACATTAATTCACATCCACATGGCAATAAGAGAGTTACTATTGTACATAATGGTATTATTGAGAACTACAAGAAGCTTAAGGATTTTCTTATCGGAGAGGGATATAGCTTTGCAAGTGAAACAGATACTGAAGTTGCAGCAAAGCTGCTTGACTACTACTATGATGGCGATCCGATGAAGACTATTGCAAAGGTGTTATCAGAGATTAAGGGTTCATACGCACTTGGAATTATGTTCAGGGATTTCCCTGATGAAATATTTGCAGTAAGAAAGGACAGTCCTCTTATTGTTGGTGTTGGAGAACATGAGAATTTCATAGCATCTGATGTACCGGCTATTATTCATTACACAAGAGATTATTATCTTCTTGACCAGAATGAGATTGCAGTTATTAAGAAGGATTCAGTTAAGATATACGATGTTCATGGTAATGAGATACATAAGGAATTAAATACTGCTGACTGGGATGTTGATGCTGCAGAAAAGGGCGGTTATGCGCACTTTATGCTTAAGGAAATTCATGAGCAGCCAGATTCTGTAAAGAGAACAATTATGCCAAGAATCATGGACGATATGCCTGATTTCAGTGCAGAAGGATTCAATCCTGATAAGTTAAAGAATTATAAGAATATATATATTGTTGCCTGTGGTACTGCAATGCATGCCGGAATGGTCGGTAAATATATAATAGAAAAGATAGCAAGAGTATCTGTAACTGTTGATATTGCATCAGAATTCAGATACAGAGATCCTCTTATTAATGAAGATGACCTTATGATTGTTATATCACAGTCAGGTGAGACTGCTGATACTAAGGCTGCACTTGAACTTGCAAAACAGGCAGGTGCTGATACTATGGCAATTGTTAATGTCAAGGGTTCATCAATTGCAAGAGAAGCAGATATGGTTGTATATACACATGCAGGTCCTGAGATTTCAGTTGCTTCAACGAAGGCATATATGGTTCAGGTATCAATTATGTATTTAATTGCATTTGAATTAGCTTATGCTAATGGTAAGATGGATGAGGCAGAATGCAGCAGATATACTAAGATGCTTGAAGAAATACCTGAGGTTATTGAAGAAGCCATTGCACTTGAGAGTAAGTGTCAGTTTGCAGCATCCAAGCTTATTAATGCAGACAGTCTTCTTTATATAGGACGAGGTCTTGATTATGCACTCAGTATGGAAGGTTCTCTTAAGTTAAAGGAGATATCTTATATTCATTCTGAATCATATGCAGCAGGAGAGCTTAAGCATGGAACTATCTCGCTTATTACAGAACAGATGCCTGTAATTGCAATAGCAACACAGAAGAATCTTGAGGAAAAGACTATAAGTAATATTAAGGAAGTTAAGTCAAGAGGAGCATTTGTAGTGCTTATTGCAGAACCAGAGCTTGATATTGAGGATGGAGTGGCAGATATTGTTATTAAGCTTCCACAGGCAGACCAGCTTCTTATGCCTATGGTTGCGGCAGTCCCATTACAGCTTATTGCCTACTATACAGCAGTTCTTAAGGGTAACGATGTAGATAAGCCAAGAAACCTTGCAAAATCTGTTACTGTTGAATAATTGATATAAAGAGGATATTTGATATGAATAATGATGCATTAAAGATAAGTAATCTGTATGACCTTAATGAGACTATTGCAGCAAAGGTATTTGAAGACTGTACATATCCATGGGAAGTACTTGCAAAGATTGGTGATTTTATTGTAGAACTTGGCAATTCACTGCCAGAAGATGAATATGAGAAGCGTGGGGAGAATATATGGGTTCACAGAACTGCAAATGTATTTCCATCAGCTTATATTGCAGGACCTGCAATTATCGGTAAAGATGCAGAGGTAAGACACTGTGCATTTATCCGTGGAAAAGCTATTGTAGGTGAAGGCGCTGTTGTTGGTAATTCAACTGAGCTTAAGAATGTAATTCTTTTTAATAAGGTACAGGTTCCACATTATAATTATGTTGGAGATTCAATTCTTGGATTCAAGGCTCATATGGGAGCGGGCTCTATAACTTCTAATGTTAAGTCTGACAAGAAGCTTATTACTATTAAAGGACCTGACTGCAATATTGATACAGGTATCAAAAAGATTGGTGCTTTTCTTGGAGATAATGTTGAGGTTGGCTGTGGCAGCGTACTTAATCCTGGAACAATTGTTGGAAGAGAGAGTAATATTTATCCGCTTTCAAGCGTAAGAGGCTTTATTCCGGCAGGTTCTATATATAAGAAGCAGGGCGAAGTAGTAACTAAGAGATAATTATGTGAAATTTTTGTTTTATTAATGTAAAAATGTTGTGTCTCACATTGACTAATGCAAAAGTTTGTGAGAAAATAGTCAAGGCTTGGACGACGGCTTCTGGCCGTCGTTTCATTTATAGTAAACACTATGAATTACGAAAGGAGTAATAAGATGATTTACACACAGGAAGTAGAGAATATGTGTCCAGTAGCACAGGGCGTTCATCATGGAGCAGCTCCAGTGCCAACAGAAGGTAAATGGGTACAGAATAAGAAGGTTGAAGATATTTCAGGTTTTACACATGGTGTAGGCTGGTGTGCTCCTCAGCAGGGTGCATGTAAGCTTACTCTTAATGTTAAGGAAGGTATCATTCAGGAAGCTTTAGTTGAGACTATCGGATGTTCAGGTATGACACATTCAGCAGCTATGGCAGCAGAGATTTTACCAGGACTTACAGTTATGGAAGCTCTTAACACTGACCTTGTCTGTGATGCAATTAACACAGCTATGAGAGAGTTATTCTTACAGATTGTTTATGGAAGAACTCAGAGCGCATTCTCTGAGGGTGGACTTGCAGTTGGTGCCGGTCTTGAAGATCTTGGTAAGGGACTTCGTTCTCAGGTTGGTACTATGTATGGTACGTTAAAGAAAGGTCCTCGTTACCTTGAGATGGCTGAAGGTTATGTAACAGGTATCGCCCTTGACAAGGACAACCAGATTATCGGTTACAAGTTTGTCAGCCTTGGTAAGATGACAGACTTCATTAAGAAGGGTGATGACCCTACAACAGCATATGAGAAGGCTTGCGGACAGTACGGAAGAGTTGCAGATGCTGTTAAGATTATTGACCCAAGAACAGATGAAGAAGTTAAGTAAGGAGGACAATTAGAATGGCTTTATTTGAATCATATGAGAGAAGAATAGATAAGATTACTTCAGTTCTTAACAGCTATGGTATAGCTAGTATTGAAGAAGCTGAAAAGATTACTAAGGATGCCGGATTAGATGTATATGCTATGGTTAAGGGTATCCAGCCAATTTGTTTTGAAAATGCATGCTGGGCTTACACAGTAGGTGCAGCAATCGCTATCAAGAAGGGTGCAAGAAAGGCTTCAGAAGCTGCTGCAGCTATCGGTGAAGGTCTTCAGGCATTCTGTATTCCAGGTTCAGTTGCTGACCAGAGAAAGGTTGGTCTTGGACATGGTAACTTAGGAAAGATGTTACTTGAAGAAGAGACAGAATGTTTTGCATTCCTTGCAGGTCATGAATCATTCGCTGCTGCTGAAGGCGCTATCGGTATTGCAGAGAAGGCTAACAAGGTTAGACAGAAACCTCTTAGAGTTATCCTTAACGGTCTTGGTAAGGATGCTGCTAAGATTATCTCAAGAATTAACGGATTCACATTCGTTGAGACAGAGATGGATTATTCAACAGGCGAAGTAAAGGAAATCTCTAGAACAGCATATTCAGATGGTCTTCGTTCTAAGGTTAACTGCTACGGCGCTAACGATGTAACAGAAGGTGTTGCAATCATGTGGAAGGAGAATGTTGATATATCTATCACAGGTAACTCAACAAACCCTACAAGATTCCAGCATCCAGTTGCAGGTACATATAAGAAGGAAAGACTTGAAGCTGGAAAGAAGTACTTTTCAGTAGCTTCAGGTGGTGGTACAGGACGTACACTTCACCCAGATAACATGGCAGCAGGTCCTGCTTCTTATGGTATGACAGATACTATGGGACGTATGCACT
>ENA-OROM01000400-OROM01000400.1-human-gut-metagenome-genome-assembly--contig:-NODE-400-length-57185-cov-4.243060_pt1 | contig 57185 bp, 88 predicted proteins | sample MGYA00242129_ERZ509050 | MGnify/ENA primary metagenome ERZ509050 (study PRJEB26280, sample SAMEA2338701) | human gut metagenome | biome: human gut; feature: human-associated habitat; material: faeces...
AAATAAGATATAAATATTAAATTATTTACATCTTAAAGTATACTTGTAATTTATAATATACTCAGGTAAATTCGTATACGATAGTAGTTTTTGATTTGATGAATTATCTAAAAATATTTGATTCATGGGAATTTCAACGAAATATCCCTTTCCTTTCCCTTCTTTTGTTCTTTTGATAGTCTCTTTGGTCAATTTCTGCCAAATACACATTTCGTCTTCCGGATTATATAGAACCATAATACATGGCAAAGAATTAGCTATCCAATAGTGATATTGTCTGTCATTAATTTGACGAAAAATAATATTATTTTTCTTTTTTTCTTCAAACCAGCTTTTGCCCGACTTTATTTGTAAGGCAAGGAGCTGATTTGTTTTCCCAGGTGCGTTAATAAATTCCATATGCGCATCAATCCCAATATCATTATTTGGTAATTCTCGGAACATCCAGTTGTTTTTCTCTGCGATTACGGAGCATGCACCAACCCCTATTCTTTCTGTGTGATTTGACATAAGTTACCTCTTCTTTCTGTTCTTCTATAAAACTTTGCTAATAAAATTGTATATATAATAAATTAATTTCCTTTTGTATATTAAAAATGTAATTCATCGAGAAATGAATTACATTGCTTTTTACATGGTCGAGAAGACAAGATTTGAACTTGCAACCTCTACGTCCCGAACGTAGCGCTCTACCAAGTTAAGCTACTTCTCGAGAAAGTGTAGGACACTTTCTATTGATTACTATATTCTTTATATTGTTCTATTCTATTATTAATTCTATCTTTTCCTAATATTTTCATAATTGAGAATAAATCTGGAGATTTTGTTCTACCTGTAATCATTACACGAAGAGCTTCACAAATATCACCAACATGTCCTTTATATTCTTCTGGTGATTTCTTATATTCTTTAGGACTCGCTGCATATCCATGCTCTGTTGCGAATTCTTTTGTTTTATTAAACCATTCTTCATTAGTTGCTGATAAATCCATTTGTTCAATATATTCTTTTATTAATTCTACATCATATGTTTTATCTCCATCATATTTAGAATAATTTTCTTTCTTAAAAATAGAATCGATAGCATATGAGAATTCTTCTTTTACATCAGAATATTTACTAATATCTTTTCTTGGTCTAGGACCATCTTTTTCGATACTTAAGAACTTAATCATGTCATCTTTATTTTCATTTAATATTTTATTATATTCTTTATCAAATTTCTCGGTATAAACTAATGTTTCATTATATACTTCTTCTCCACTCTTGCGTGAGAAATAAGTTTTTGAAATGTTATTTAACTTATCTAAATCAAATAAGGTTCCACCTACAGCCATTTTGTCGAAAGTAAATTTAAAGTCATCAATTGTTTTATCCTGATTGTTTAAATACCATTCTTCAAAGTTTGAATTTAGTATTGTTGCTAGATAAAGATGTACTGCTGGAATTGGAATTCCAACTTCTTCATAATAAGAAACTTTTGCTTCTGGGTCTTTTCTTTTTGATAATTTTCTAATATTTCCGTTTTCTTTTTTTGTAATTGGTGCGGTATGAGCATATTCTGGACGTTTGAATCCTAAAATAGAAAATAACTGTACGTGCAATGGAATACTTGATACCCATTCATCACTACGTATAACATGAGTGGTATGCATTAGGTGATCATCAATCGCATGTGCCAAATGATAAGTAGGTGTACCGTCTTTCTTTAATAGGACTGTATCCATATCATGTTCTGGAAATTTCATTTTCCCTTTGATACAGTCAACTATTTCTATCTGATTATTTGCATTTCCTGGAGATTTCAATCTAATAACGTATTCTTCATTATTTGCTAATTTTTCTTTAATTTCTTCTAATGATAAATCTCGATCTACGGCATACATTCCATAGATACCGATTTTTGTCTTATTAATTTCTTGTTCTTCTCTGATAGACGAAATTTCTTCTTCTGTCATAAAACAAGGATAAGCTAGACCTTGTTTTATTAAATCTTTTACATAGGTTTGATAGATTTCTGTTCTTTCACTTTGAATATATGGTCCATATGCTCCGCCGACTTTTGAACTTTCATTCGGAGTAATACTAAAGGCATCTAAATCATTGAAAATCCCTTCGGTTCCGTTTTCAATACTTCTTTTTTGATCTGTGTCTTCAATTCTTAAATAGAATACACCATTACTTTGTTTTGCATATATATAATCGCAAAAAGCACCAAAAAGACTTCCCATATGAACAAAACCTGTAGGACTTGGTCCAAATCTTGTTACCATAGCTCCCTCTGGAAGGTCTCTTTCAGGATACATTTCTTCATATTCTTCTCTTGTCTTTGTTATATTTGGAAAAAGTAGTTCAGCTAACTCTATACGTTCTTTTTCTGTCATAAACTCACCTCTTTTGTTTTCTATTTAATGATAAACTAAAACCATTAAAATTGCAAGAAAAAAGCCTTCTTTCGAAGACTTAATATCCTTGGTTGCCCTAGTTAGAAATAAAAAGTTGTTTTATTTTGTTTTTATATATTTTAAATTCTTTTATATTACAACAAATTGTTTTATTTCTTGCTTATTCTTTTTATATTTTTTTATATTTTTAAGAGGTAAATAAGAGGTAAAATTTTATAATTTTTTTTATTAATTTTTCAAAAACCATTGACATAGGGTACCCTATGTGATATACTATTATTATGAAAGGAGGGATAAGATGTTAAAAACAATTTATGATTGGTTTGGACTAGATGAATTTATCAAGTTTGAAGCATTCAAAAAGCTAGCAATTTTTATCGCTATTGAATATGCCCTATTCACGATAATAATGCTAGCATGGTAATGGTTGAGGACGTAAGTCCTCTTCCAATATAATTTTATCAAAATAAATTCAAAAAGTAAAGGATGATAAAAATGGAAAAATTTAATCAAAAGAAATACATTCAAAACTATCAAAATGAACACTACTCTATCTTCAAAGTTAAATTAAAAAAAGAAGAAAAAAAAGAATTGGATGATTTATTGTCAACAGCAAATTTAAATCAAGCACAATTTTTAAGAAAATCTATTCAAAATTTAAAACAAGAAATAGATCAAAAAGAAATATAAAAATAGTGTAAAATTTACAGTAAAAAATGTCAATTGTCACAAACGTGAAAAAATTTTTTTCATGTTTTTTTGTTGATATTATTATAAATCAGTAGAAGATGGTTACCAAATAGACACTATCTAGTAGCCATTTTCTAATTCTATGATATAATGGAAAACAAGTGGACCTCATTTCAAAAAAAAGAGTGACAAGATGATATTTCAGCAACGAAACGAAAGGAGGTCGATATATATGATAAACATATATATTTTTATGTTATTATTACTTCTGATGATTGTAGCTGTAAAATAAAAACGTTATTGTGCGAGAATAACGTTTGAATGGACTACTCCATAAAAATAAAAAATATGAGGTCCACTAAAATATACACATATAGTGTAACTTATTATAACATATTAGTCAACAATTATTTACTTAGTAAACATTTTTGTTTATCTAATTTAAATGATTATTTACTAATGATAGCAGTTGCACTGTATGTTACTTTTCATTTTTCTACTTACCCTTTTTATATATCTTATTTACCATCAATAGTAAAAGTTCAGAATTTGTTTTTGAACTTTTTTATATATACTTATATAAATAGTTTTGCAATACTAGATTTTAATCTTATATACTTATCTGCATTAATACTTACATAATATTTATTACTAGATTTTTTAATAAGTACTATCTCTGATTTGATTTCATGGATCTTGTTGAACATTTCTCGTTCTTCATCATTTAAAATTTTTGTAAACATATTTTTCCTCCTTTCGCTGGGTATTAAAGCATAAAAAAAGAGACTCTACAAATCACTAATTTAGTGAAATGAGAGTCTCTTTTTATTCAATTTTAATTTTTTTCTATATGGATTTTTAGAATTCTGATGTTAATGATTACGAATTAGCAACTTCATATAAATATGTTGAGAATACCCACACGTCTCTGCCATTAACATTTAATTTGGCTGAGTTAGTTGGGATATCTATCTCTTTAACTGTATAGATAGTATCGTTTTTAACATAAGATTGTCCACCTGTTAATCTTTGGTCTTTCGTTGCATTACCGTTTTTGTCACATTCAGTAAATGGTCCTGTTGGAATCCAATGATAAGATTTACATCTTTCTGCTTTATAGTCGGCAAATGATACTCCTGTTAGTTGAGTGCAACCAAATAGATTGCTAGATACAGGGCTCTTTAATATATCTGCCTTGAATGTTCCGTTAAATCTAACTTTAGAACCAACGAATAACAATTGGTCTGCTCCAGTAGCAGTTCCTTGGTCAATAGTGCCTTGATACATTTTAGGTCTTAGTACACCTAAAATTCCCTGCTTGTCGATATTTATTAATGTTGCTGCTTTAACACCAGCTTGGTTTTGTCCAAAGAATTTACCTTGATAATACATGGCGACATGGCTATCTGGGCAATCTTTAGATCCTTTAGTCCAGAAACACCAATCTCCATCTTGCAAATTATCAACACTAACCTCATCAAAATATTTATAATATGGTTTTGATTTTCTATTCAACCAAAGACCACTTGCTATTCCATTACCACAGTTATACTGCCAAACATTATAATTTACTTTTGTAAATAATTTAAACAAGTCTACGCATTGAACTCCATATGCGTAGTCAATGTCTACTGCTTTTCCTACTTGTTGGTTATAAAATTCCTTTGCTGTCATATTACTCACTCTCCTTTTTCTTCTGAAAATAAAACATAAATACCATGGTTGCTAAAGTAATAAACTGGTCTGCTTGTATTTTGCTAGCGATAAACCCGTACACTAAAGCAATGGTCATAATTATTGTTACAATACTTTTTAAGTCAATTAATTTAGCTAATTTCTCTTTCATTATTATCTACTTCCTTTCGCTCTCTAATAATTTATCTAATTTCTCATCATGCCTGTCCATTGACTTTTGCAATAGATCAAGGCTTTTTGAAATATTAATTGAGGTGTCTTTTATGACCTCTATTGTCTCTTTCATATCTTTTTTGTTTGTAAACCAATCCCAAATAAAAAGAGTTACTATAATAATAGAAACTCCGTAGTTGGCAATTAGCTTAGCTATCTCTTCCACAGCCACAACACCTCTCAATCTTTTTTATTCTTTCTTCAACTTGCTCCCATCGATTATTACCACTTTGCACTCTATCTTGAAATTCGAGATACTCATATAAAGCAAATGCCAAATTAAATATAAGCATTGCTAATACGATAAACAACATAATGGGAAACACTTTTCTTTCTTTCATTCTTCAACCTCTTCCCATCCTGCAGGATATTCATCTGTTGGCTCTGGTTCAGTTTCGCTTTGTCCTTCTAATACTTCAATTCTTCTTGCTAAATCGTCAATTTGAGATTGTAGACTAGCATACGAATTTTCAGGTTTTGCGTGTTGTCTAGCCATTTCTTCAAGTTCTTCTTGTTCTTCTTTAGAAAGACTAGATTTGATATAGCTTTCTTCGATTTTGTTAAGAATATCTCTTAAATCAAAATCACTTGTTTCAATTACGTTTTTGAAAATGTTAAACATAAAATCACTCTCCCTTTATTAATTGTGCAGAAAGTTCTGCTATTTTGTTATCAACATACTTCTTAATATCTAACCCATAAGTAAATCTTATATTCATAAGTCCTAGATTAGTATTAATAGTTACGTTGTTATAACCTTTAAACGTTTTTAGTTTTGCTAAATCTTCTGCTGATAATGTACCTAGTTTTATTGTCTCTGTATTAGGTATTACATAGTCTAATTTGAAAATTAAATCTGGATAATTTTCTTGCCAATCTTTACGTTTCATATTAAAGTGTCCTTGGTATAACCATAAGGTAGAATTATTGATTGTAGCTATTCCTATTACAAAGTTACCTTCTAAGCATATATTAGAACTATAACTAGTTAAATCCTTTAGATTATTATTTGCGTTAGGGAAATAATCTTTTATTTTTTCGACATCATCCCATCCTGGAAAATTTTCGCTTGGACCCATATTTGATATAGCTCTTTCTATATGTTCTATATTTTTAAGTTTATAATAATCTCCAGTATCTAAATCAACAACTAACTCATCTTTTACATCTCCAACTGAGCGTAGTTTTTCGTCATTTAGATTAAAGGTTACTTCGTTTGGTTCTATGTATGGTTCGATTTCCGTTGCAACAGAACCTTCTTCCACTTGAATAACACTTAAATTGGTAGCATTTATTATTAAATAATTGTAATCCGTAGTATCAACAATGATAGAATCATTTGTTCCATCTTTATTTACCCCGTTAAATACTGGTACTTCGCTAGAACCTGCTCCAGTAGGTAAAGAATCAACACAACCAACTCTATACCTTTCTTGAATACTTTGAGTTGAAACAGTCAATTGACTATATTGTGACACATTTATTGCAAGACCACTATCTCCTACAGCATATCCACAACGATACACTTCATTATTTAAATAATAATTTTGATTTACACCATCAAACAAATTCTTCCCTCTACAAGCAAACTCTACACTACCTTCTATACTGTTTATTGGTTGTTCGTAGTCTGGAGATGGGGTTGGCTGTCCTCCTGTGTATTTATAATACGTTTCTTCGTTAAAAGGAACAGTACCACAGTAAGGTCTTAATATTTCATTTATTTGTCCAGTTTTGTTTGTTGTCCAATAAAAACCTTTAACAATGTAATTACCATCGGAAACAAAATTTCCAGATTGATTTTTAACAAACGAACCTTCTTGATTTAATAATTTCAAAGTAACACCGTTTATGTAGTACTGTGTTCCTTGATTTATAATTAAATTTGAATTTAAGTTGAAATCTATATTACTGAATGTTCCTTCACTCTTATTTCCTGTTACTGTGAACGAAAAGTCATCATTTACAACACAATTTAATAAGTCATCATTAGATTTTTTAGGAAATTCACTATAATTTATATCAAGTAAATTACTACCATCACTAACAACTTGTTCGCTCTTACCATCTCCACCTAAATCATATAATGGACTTTTTAATCCATCATCAAATGTATTGTCTGTTCCCTCTACATCTTGTTTAGGTATTAATTGACTATTTAATCCTAGTTCTAAGACACTTTCTTGTTGGTCTAGTGTAATATTATTGTCTGTGGTTATTTCGACTGTATTTTGACCGTTTATTGTGGCGTCTTTACCGTCTGCACCGTCTTGCCCAGGTTGTCCGTCTTGTCCTGGTATTCCTTGCTCGCCTTGTTGCCCTTTAGGTATTCCAAAATTAAAAACAGGTTGCTCGGCTGTACCAGTACGTGTTACCGTTGCTTGTTCATTAGGTTCTAGTGTTATTACAGTTCCAATTTGTAAATTAGGTGTTACTCCGTCATTACCATCAGTACCATTAATACCGTCTATACCATTTTTAGCACTAACATTAAATGTCTGTTGCGTTCCGTCTGTTTTATTTACTGTGACTGGTGTTACTGTATTACCATCTTGTTGAATTGACTGTCCACTTGTTATAGAAGCAATTCCTACACCGTCTTTACCGTTTGTACCGTTAAATTCCCCATTTTCTAATTTTTGATTAATGTCATCGACTAAGTCATTTGCTGAAGAAGTTGCTGAATCCATTTTAGTTAAAGATTCTTCAACTTTATTTAATCCATCGTTCATCGCTTTTATATATTGATCAAATTGAGATGGAGTTATTTCTTCTGGCTCCGAAATATCATTATCATAACTGCCTTCAAATATATAAAATTTTGTTGGTTGAGGAGAATATCTTAAAGATAATTTACCATCCTGAATATTGTAAGCATAAACTCCTAAAAAAACGTCACCATTATGTAACAAGACTTTTTCAGGAATTATACATTGGTTGTTTATGATTGCTGTATAGATTAATTCACCATTTATGCCAAATACTGCACGACTAACTAAGTCATCAGTATAATCTGATGAAAAAGAAAATTGCAAATTATTAACATTATATTCTCCTTTATGGAAAACATTTAGTTCATCTATTTTGACATTATTTACGTCTACAGTAATTTTCATATCTCACCTCCTAAATTTTTACAATTGATAAAAACGTTGTATCAGCTTGTGCACGAATCTTTGGATTACCAGAACTAGATGCATAGTCCAGTTTCATATACACTTCGTTTCCTACTTTTAAATTAACTATTTTCGCTGGAATTGGTGTGTTAACATAATCTCGATTAATAATCCTTTCAAGCTGACTTGTCTGAACATATTCATTAACAAATATTTCTCCCCAACAATAGCCATCTCCTCCAGCACCATCAACAAAACAGTTGCCAGAAATTAGTGCGATGCAATCTTTCAATACCTCAATCTTATGAGTTGAAGTATTAAGTTTGAAATATTCATTATCTGAATTTGAATTTGAAAAATTCACAAGATACACACCTTGTGAAATATTTTGAGTATTTTGTAAAGTTACAACTATTCCTCTCGATTCATATCTTGGGATTTTTGGATTTAAAATGTTCCCATTTATATCATTTAAAACATTATTCATATTTATTTTATAAGCAGTCTATGAATAAACGGTTATAACAAAATTACAAACAATTGAACTTGTAACAGCTCCACCATACTTGTTTTGCCCAGTCATAAAAATTTGATTTGCGTTGTTTTGTAGAGATGCAAATACACATACTGCAGAATCACCATGTCGAACTGATAAACTAGCACTCATCCTCGAAGAATCAAACTTTTCAATATCAACAGGCAGATTTTGAGATGGTATATCTGTCCATGCGTTTCCTTCTATTTTTTGAGTAAACATATAATTTTTAAAATACACTATTTTGTCATGTTCAACTACCTTTGTCCAACCGTTCGAATCTACTGCCTTATTAGTTCTTGAAATTTTTTCGTATCTCGGTATCTTCGGATTGTATATTTCATTATTTACTTTTTTTAATGCGTCATTCATAGACAACCTCCTGTGAGGTTAGCTTATATAAGCTCCCCCCCCCACAAGAAATTTTAATTATTTTATTATTCATAACATAGGCTATTTAATTCTCTCATACTTCTTGTAATGTCATAAATGTGATTTCTGTACCGCAAGATGCAATTCCAGATGGATTATTTGATCCAGTGATTTGCATAGATATATTATCTCCTTCAACGACCTCAACGGTTTTTGGAGGTAATACAAAAGAATGATATCCACCAAACGACATCTGTGTTCTATTAATAATACTATCATTTTTAAAGATAGATAGTTTCCTAATTTGTTCTCCGCTAATTCCTGATAATGAAGTCGAACCAGATACAACTATTTTTTTTATTCCTTTACCAATTAATACAGATCCATCACTCTGAAGAATAAATTTTTTAGAATTGCTATTAGTTGTAGTATCAAATGGAAACTTTTTATAGGTGTTTGAAAAAACAACCTCGTCCGTATTTTGAATCGTAAAAGTCACCGACTCCTTCTCATATCTTGGAATATGTGGATTTAAAATTCTACCAGTATTATCTGGTCTATCTCTTAAACATTCATTCATATATTCGCATAAGCTAACTATGAGCAATTATTTTATTAATTTTTTAAATCCAATAATCTTTTTTACAGATGCACTTCCATTTCTTTTTCCAACATCCCCACCATAGATGTATGTCTGTGTTGATGTTATTGTAAAAGAATCTTCATTCATATTCACTATTGCTTGGACAAAATAAACTGTGTCTCCCCAATCATTTTGTAAGAATTGAATAGAAGAGGAATTTGGATTTGATATCAATATAGCTTGTCTGTTATAAAGGTTCACTTCAACCAATACAGCATCATAATCTTTAAAATTAACGAGTTCTCCATTTTCAGTTATATTACCTCCTGTAGTTGTACTTCCTTCAAATAGAACAACTCCTTTTAAACCTTCATACCTTGGAATTTTAGGATTAAATATATCACCATTTTTATCTTTCAAACAAGGATTACTCATAGTTCACCTCATAAAACAAAGAAGAGAGAGAATTGTTTTTTAGCCTCTCCCTCCTTTCTTTAGAGAGGTTAAGCTTGTAAAGCTCCCCCCCCCCATGTACATTTTAAGTTTACTTATTTTCATTTTATATTTCTCCTTTCGAATTAATCTGAAGCCTCTATCGCAGCTTCAAGTTCTTCGTCTGTACATGTTCCAATTTTAGGAACATAATTATTAATCATAGAATTTATAGCATTTACATCCGAAGAGCCAAATTCATCTCCTTCTTCTGTATAATCGGTAACATCTTCAATTCTAAATGTACCATCAGTATTTTGTGTAATTTTATATTTCTTTTCACCAGAAAAGGAGCAATCTTTATAATCATCTTTTAACTTTTCCAAACTCTCTACCTCCAAATTGTGTAGATAACCTTATTGGTAATTTTTTTAATTCAACTTTATCTACTTTTACTTTTATCATAAATCTTTCTTTTTGATAAACTCGCTGTGGTTCTATTCTGGCTTCTACAATTCTCACTTATATCACCCCACTATAATTTGATATTCATCTTTTGTTAATTTTTTTGTAGTGGCAGATGTAATCATATATACATCAGATTTTTTGAAAGGAAGACCATTAATAGAAACTTCTGCAAATGTTCCAGGTAAAGTCTTGAAAGTTACAACATTAGATTGTCCATAAACGTTATTAGAAGTTTTTTGAGCTCTAATTTGATAAGTGTATTCTGTATCTTCTTGTAGATTAGATATTTTAAACGGAGATCCTGAAATGTTTTGCCATGGTCCTCCATTTAATCTTCCTTGCAATGAACCAACAGCTGTATTTGCTTCCCATTTAAATGATGCTCCATTTTCAGTAGCTTCATTTAAAGATAGCTTTACTGTAGGTGCAGTTCTATCAATATTAGGTAATGTAATAGTTCCTTGGCAACTACCGTTCATTAAAAAAGTAGTAGAAATACTTCCACTAATTGTAATTGAACCTTTTCCTTGAGAATTATGACTTACATTAATTTCCGTACTATAAACTACAGTTTCTCCTCTTGGATAACTAGTAGCTAACCCAAACGAATTAGAATGTAATGTAGCAGAACCTCTACTCCAAGAAATATTATTTGCTCCTTCAACTAAAATAGAGGCTTGTAATTTTATACGTGAATAATTATTCTGAGTATATTGTTTTACTAACTCCCACTTTAAAATGTAATGATATCTGAACCTGCCACTAGAAGCTGTATATCTTGCAAATTCTTTCATTTATATCACTCCTTCGGATTAATCCAGATTATTGTTTGTCCTTCTTCAGGAGTAGGTCTTTCTGAATCTACAGATATTTTAGGACCATTATTTAAATTATCTACAATATTTTTTGTTTCTTCAAAATCACTTTTTAATACATATAAATCGCCACTTTCTATGTCTTTTATCTGCTCCGATATAAATTTATAGATAGAATCGTAATCTATGTATGTTCGCTTATCAACAAAATCAGTTATTCCCGTAGTCGAAGCCTTAAATTGTGCAAATTCAAACTGATAAATACCATCATTTTCAGTTAATTCTTGCTGTGTTAAACTAGGATAAGAATTTTGACCAGTAATTAATTTGAACATACCTTGGTTAAACTCTGTATCAGTATTCTCTTTAGACATGTCAAGTTCATAAACTAGTCTACAATAAGTATTATTCAATGTAACGACAATAGTTTCACTCGATACCACTTCTGTAATTCCACCCTGAACAACAAAAAAACCGTCCGCGACGGTTACTGTATTACTAGAATATGATAGTTTGCAAGAATTACCTTGACCATTAATTATGCCATTAGTTTTATTTAAAAATAAATTATTAATTAATCTATCGGCAATTGAATAGTATAATTGCTTATCATATGAATGACCTTTTATCATTTACTTTTTCTCCTTTCTTGTAGAAATTTGTCAATGTAATTAACGCGAATATTTCCACATACAACTGTTAAAAATTCATCATCATTTGACTTAATACTTGAAATATATGTGTCTTTAATTATGCTATTTTTTGTTTTGATCTGAATTGGAGTACCAATTTTCATACTAGGAATATCATGCAATTTTGAATTTTTATTAATTTTAAATGTAATATTATGATTATAAGTATTAGATTTAAATTTATCTAAAGCTGTTTGCTCAGCATCTTCTTGTTTTTCTACCACTACTTTTTCTGCTTTACCAATAACCCTATTTGGATTTTCCGAATCTGTTGTAGTAGTCCTATCATTTAATAAGTATCTATAATATTTTTCTTCAGTTTCTTTGATATAAACTTCTACTTTCGAAACTATCTCCAAAGAAAAAGTTTCAGAATATTCGGATACATCCGAGGTCGTCGTATCAATTAATATTTTTTCTGTATTTTTCGTTGAAATACTGATAATTAATTTTTTGTTTTTTATCTCAAAATCAAATTGTAAATCATAATTTTTTATTGCGTTATTTGCAAATGTTAAAAAATTATAAATTCCATTTGTTATGTTTGCCAAGGTTGTAAGAGAAATATTTTTTGGCGTATGAGTCAAAGCGTTAACTTCTAAATAACTTTTATTCACAAAATCATCATCATTATTTACAAACTCTTTTAATATTCGATTAGAAAGAAAATCTTCTATACCTATGTTTTTAATAATTTCAGCATCTTCTTCAAAGCAAGAAAAATCTAACATAGCCATAATATCTTTACATGTAATCTTATATCTTCCGCTTTCATTTTCATCTTCTTGTTTTTGTATAATTCCAAAAAACAATTGTTTATCATCCTCTTTTAGATATATATAATCATTCTCTTCAATTTCTAATTTTTTCGGACTGTAAAAAATTGAATTGCCATTTGTTTCCATATCTTGATTTATTTCAGAAATTGTTAACTGAGCTACGTCCTTAATTTCAAAATTTGCTTTATCTAAAAAATAAGCAATAATTTCATGAGAATTAACTTTTACACTTTCTTTAGCTAATACTATTAAATCTATATTTTCTGTAGCAATTAGCCCAGATGAAGTATATTCAATTTCAATATTATGAAGACCAGTTTCTTCTGGGGCTACTACTTCAATTTCATAATAATCAGTTTGAGGATTATAAACTAAAGTGTATATTTGATTGTTTATAGTTGCGGTTACTTGCTTAATGCTTTTTACATCCTGAAGCATCATATTGATTTGTAGAACGGAAAAATAGATAATTTAGCAAATAATATTTCGTCTGCAGCTGATATAGTTATTTTTGATACTCCTTGAGGTAATTTAAAAATATTATTTTTAGTAATATCAATATAATCTTGCTTGAATAGCGATTCTCTCGTTCCGTCTACATTCTCCTTTGAAATTTCTATTTCTCCATCAATAGAAGAATAAATAAACTTCTCATATTGATTTATATGAATAGGAATAGTTAAAGCAAATAACACATTGTCATTTTCATCTTGAATTGTAATAGCAGGATTTTCAACATCACCAGAGAGTTCCAATTTAAAGGCTGCTTCAGTATGACCTGTATTATCAAAGATTAGCTGACGTTGATTATAATTAATCCATCTACTTTTTGAAAATCTAAAATCCCAACGAACTTCATTTTCACCTGCTCCCATATTATAGTTATACTCTTTCTTTTCATACCATAGAGAAAGCATATCAAAAGTAATAGGACAACTGAGCACACCATTTTGTTGTATTTCCGCCTTTTGTAACTCCTGTAATTTTACATCTTTATAAAAAATCTTAGAATTTTGATTTTTATATGGAATTTCATAACTTAAACTTATTTTTTGAGAATTTTCTATGAAATTAACAAAAGATGAATAATTATCATAATTAATAAAATTACATGTTCCATTTATTGGCTTTTGATCCAAACTACTTGCATATGCAATAAAAGCATCTCCTATTTTTTCGTAGGAAGTAGTATTCGAATAACCTAGTCCGTCGGGATCAGTTAGTAAGCAATAATTTTGAATATCCATTAGAGAAAATTCTTGACCTTTCTCATTTATCAATTTAAACTTTCTTACCAAAATATCACCCCTTAATACTGACTGCCAAACTTATTATTAATATAATTAAAAGCTTTGTCCAAATTTTCCTTATCCATTTCTTGAACGTAAAAGTTTATTTGTGGTGTTGTAAATATAGTTCTGGTAGCATCAGTTACCTTTTGATTTAGATATCCCTGAATACTATTCATTTTACTAAAATTTGTAGAATTAAAATCCATAGCATTTAAAACTTTCTCAGACAGACTTCTTGTAGCATCCACAACCCGTTTTTCACCTTTTTTCAGATGAACAACTACACCTGCTACTAACATGTCTGCTTTTTCTCCTGATGCCCTGGATGGACTATGAATATCCCAAATACTATTAAATGTATCTAAAGCCATGTTTGCTAAATTAGAAGCTGCATTACGTACATCTGATAAAGCTTTTTCATCACTAAGTCCACCTTTTATACCTCTGACATAGTTTAATCCTGAATTATAAGAATCTTGATATTTATCAAACTTACTTATAATACTATTAGATAATTTATCTGCCTCTTTTTCAGGTTTATCAGAATTTTTACTAATGGCATTGGCCATACTTTTCATATTCTCTGAAACAATGCCAGGTAATTCGCTCATTGAGTTCTTATATGTCTGCTTTTGACCACTAGCCAAACTAGAAAAACTAGAATTGGCAGTTTCTGCTTGTTCATAAGGGACTCCTGTCATACTTACAATTACATTTCTTAAGTCTTCTGGTAACGTAGACAATGTTTGACGATAAGTGTTATTCGAAGTTTCTGCTAATGTTTTCCAAGCATTTACTACAGAAGGCGAATTTTCATTCACGGCACTCGTTTGAGCAATTAATCCGTTAATTATTTCATTTAATTGTTTTTGATTATTTGTCATTGTTGATTCTAATGTTGCTAATTCGTATTTATCAGCAATGTCTTTTCGTTTTTTATATTGTTCCTCAGCTTGCTGAGTGGCTAATATTTGATTATAAATTTGATCATCTAAAGCCAATTTTATAGTTTTACCATTTTCTACATAGCTTGTTCCAACACTAGAAATAACTTTATTTAGAGATTCCGCACTACCTTCCATTACTAAAGCTGAATTCGTTTCATAAGTGATTATATCGTTATAATACCCATCCGCAACTTCTTTCGCCTCATTATATGTATCTTTTACTTGGCGCAAATGATTATTCGCTCCTTCAACTGCAGCAGATAACTCTATATATCTTTGATCTAATGGATCTTTACCATTTTTTGCAACATAGTCATCAAATTCTTTCTGAGTATTATTTAAATTCGTTTGAGCTTTATTTACTTGATCTTGTGCTTTAGCTAATGTTTGATAAGCAGCGGTTTGATTTTCTATAGCAGCCTTATACTGTTCTTCTTGAGTATCCAAAATTATTTTTGCTTTCTTTTTCAATATATTTTGATCTATTTGTTCATTTAATTTATCATATTGTTGAATTATACCATCTACTGCTTTATATTCAGTACCAAAGGCATTATTTAATTCACTTAAGATAAAATCAACTCGTTTTTCATATCCTTCATTTACCTTCCCATTAGCATCCACCAGCAATTGTAATTCTGATGCTAACCTATCTACATTGTTAACTTCTGATAGTGATGAAGCAAGTTGAGTTTGTTGAGTGTTTATTAATTCTTGCCTTGCAACAGTTTGTTCTTCAACTTTCTCTTTTAATTTATCAAATTCTTCATATTGCTTTTTCGCTACATTATTCAATGCTGTCATTAATCCTACAAAAGCAGTAATGCCAACAACTGCTATTCCGAAAGGACTACTTAAACCTGAAATAGTCTTAGCTAACGTTGCAACGGTTTTATCAGTAGCTTTTGTTCCTGATTTCACTGTTCCCATTGCTTCACTAAATTTACCTGCAAACTCTACGCCTTTACCAACTGCATTTGTGAACTTTCCAGTAATCTTCACAGCGGGTCCTATTGCAGCTATGAAAGCCATTGTTTTTAATATGTTCTTTTGTTCTTCTTTGCTTAACTTAGAGAAGTTGTCCATCAAATTTCCTACAGCATCTAATAATTCATTAATGTGTGGTAAAAGATTATCGCCAAAAGAAATAGCTAATGCATTCACTTTATTTTTTGCAATTTCCCATTGTGATTCTGTGGTTTTATATCTTTGCTCGGCTTCTTTCGTCAAAGCGGTATTTTCTTTCCAAGCCTTGTTTCCTATTTCTAAAGCATCATTAAACACATTAGAAGCACCACTAGCACGCAATAAAGCATCTCTTAAGCGGATTTCACTTAATCCCATATCATTCAAAACTGTAATTGCTGACTTACCTGATTCGTCTAATCCTGCTAAACCATTAACAAATGCAATTATTGCATTTGCTGCATTATCTTCAAAAGCATTTTTAAATTCACTAGCAGACATTCCGGCAACTTCAGCAAACTGTTCTAAATAATCGCCACCAGTTTCAACCGCTGTTTGCATTTCAACCATAACTCTAGAGAATGCGGAACCACCCGCCTCGGCTTCAATTCCGACAGATGAAAGCGCAGCAGCGAAAGACAGTATTTGGTCCTCTGTCATCCCTACTTGAGCTCCTGCTCCTGCTAGACGTAATCCCATTGCTACTATTTCTGATTCTGTAGTGGCTAGTTTATTTCCTAAATCAGTAATAACTGAGCCTAATTTATCAAAGTCTTTTTGACCCATTTGTGTAATGTTCGCAAATCTTGCAAGTGCAGTAGCAGCTTCATCAGAAGTCATATTAGTAGCTTCTCCTAAATCCACCATTGTTTTAGTAAAACTTAAAATCGCACTCTTTTGAGTTCCTAATTGTCCTGCCGCTTCACCAACACGAGCAATTTCATTAGCACTTGCCGGTAATTCTTTGGACATATCTATAATTCCAGAACGTAATTCAGAAAATTCCTCTTCAGTTGCATCTACAGTTTTTCTAACACCTGCAAAAGAACTCTCAAAATCTATGGCTGTTTTAGTAAAATAAATACCTGCAGTTGCTACAGGTAAAGTCAATCCTGTTGTTAATTTATTTCCTAATTCATCTATTTTATTTCCAACAGAAGAAATTTTATTTCCTAATTCATCTAATTTTCTACCTGCTATAGTCCAATTTGAAGATTCTTTTTGAAGTTCTTTAATTTTTCTTGTAGTATTTTCTATTTCTCTTTCTAATTCTCTGTAATCTGATGTATTTTTATCGATTCCTGCAGCATCCAATTCCTTTTGAGCTTGTTGGAGCGCTTGTAAGCGAGTTTGAGTTTCTTTTATCGTTTCAGATAATACAGTTGCTTTTTGATTTAATAAAGTGGTATTAGAAGGATCAAATTTTAGTAAGGTATTTATACCTCTTAATTCTTTATTTAAAGCCCCAGTAGTTTTATCTACTTTTTTTAAGGCAGTTTCTAGTTTTGATGTATCTCCTCCGATTTCAACTAACAGTCCTCTTACTTTTTTTGAACTTGCCATAGCGATTCCTCCTAACGCATAAACGCATCAATGTCTGCTTGCGTTGCCTCTCTAACTTCCGATTTTTGTTTTTGATTTTTAACATCAATATAAGAAAAAAGGACTTTCATAATTGAAACGAAAGTCCTTTCTCTAAGATCAATTAAAGTAATACCTACTTTTAGGCAACTGGCTACGAAAGAGTGAACTGGAAATCTATCCTTTCTCTGATTATCAGATTTAGGAATTTCTTCTAGGGCATCATCTAATTCTCTGCTAACGAAAGCAGTTGCCCAATAGGGCTATAACCTCCGAAATCCACGCATCACCCAATGATAATCGTTTTAAACTTCTATACCATACATCATAATCTTCTATATTAGGATTAACATAATAAATACAAATCCAACACAGTTTAGTAATACAATCAATATACTCGTCAAGCTTATACTTTGTCTTGTCAAAAATTAAAGTTTGTATTTCATATTGAGATAATTCGGGATTGCTTTTTGTAAGTTCTATCGACAATTTTGCCTGTTCTACTTCATAAGAAGTGATAAAATTTAAATCTTCAAAAACATTTTTATGGAACTTTTCTTCATAATCGACATATGTAATAGCCCCACAATCAATCTTATATTTTTGATCTCCTATCATAATTTCTTTCATAACGATTCCTCCTAAAAACTAATTATGCCATTTTTGGTACATAAACACTATCATAGAATGCATCAAATGCAGTTTGGTTAGTATCGCTTAATTCCATAACAGCCTTAACATTTTTATTATCTGTTCTACCAACAGCTGATACATTTAAAGTATCTGTTGCTGGCGTTGTTGTATCTTCTTGAGTATTTGCTTCAGTTCCAGGTCTAGAAACTGCACAATTATATAATACTGCTTTTCTTGGAACTGCATCACCTTTCACCTCATACATTAAAGCAAATGGTTTAATAACTGCATCTTCATTTTCAATTAGTGCGCCATTTGTGTCTTCCTGATATCCTAATACATCTAGGTAAAATGATTTTGGAATATCTGCAATTTCTAAACTTCCAGAGTAACCACCGTTTTTGTTTGCTTGATAATAAGTAACGTTATCTGCGTAGAATGGAGTTATTTCTCCTTCTGCATCCAATTGTAAATTAACAGCACCTGGAATTGCTGTAGGTGTTCCATAGCTGATAGTTCCGTCTTCCTCAGTCATTACAGCATAATGAACATTAGATAAACCAAATTTAACTTTATTTTTCATATTTTTTCCTCCTTACAAAAAAATAAGAAGAGTCTTTTTCTCTTCTTGCATTAGATTTATATATTAAACTTCTGTAGTAGTTACGGTAATAGGACTCGTTTCATCATTCGTATAAGTGCAAGTCCCTCCTGTAATTACTCCACTACTATCTTTCGTTAAAGAAATTGACTTTACTCCAATTCCTTGTGGTCCTTCTGGACCTTGCTCACCTGAAGTTTCGCTGTAATTTTCTTCAATGTATTTTAAGACATCCACAATTGTATCTCCTGGAATATCATCTACTGACTCTGCAGATGTCATTTTTAAAGCTAATTTTTTTAACTCTGATACTTTTGTCATGTTATCCCTCCTCTATTTCAAAAGAATACATTACTGTGTATATATTTTCATCTGGATTGTCTGATTCACTCTTTTCATAATAAATATCATGGATTATTTTCTCTTCAATTTTTTGCTCTAAAGAAATATCCTTTTTTTGTGTTGTAAGTTCTAAAATAAAATTATGATTTTTATAGTACACTTTATTGTCTGCAGAAAAATTACTATCATTATCAATTCTACCTGTTAAAAAAGGCGGATTAACATTATCATTAGAGTTAAAACTACCATAAGCATAATTAACCCCTAACTCTAAAGCTTTTTTCTTTATCTCATGTATCGTCATCTCTTTATTCTCCTTTCAATATTAGAAGATAATTGTTGTTTATATTTCTCCTCTGTTAATCTAATATGAGGCTGTGCAGATACCCAACTCCCATCTTTAGCATGATGACCAAACTCTAATAAATGTGTTAAACGATAATGATCTTTATTATGAATTATTCTGTTATATACATGTAATCCTTTATACTTCTTTTGAGTAATTGTCCATGAACGAGCATAATCACCTTTATCTTTTGGTGATTTAGAAATTAAATCTAATTTTGCCTCTTTAATAAGACTGTCTGTTTCTTCTTCAACAATCTCATCTATGTCATCTACATATTCTGTTAGCATCCTTGAAATTTCACTGGATAAATCTTGAACACTAATTTTCTTATTAGACATCTCCTATTTTCCTCTCGCAGATAAGTGTTATTTCATCTGGATTTGTACTTGTATCTCTGATAACCGTATATCTTTGTCCAGCATAAATCAAATCTGTTTCTCCAGAATAGTTTAAACTTGATAGAATGAATTTGATTGATGGACGCAATCCCTGTTTATTAGCTTCATAAAATTCCTCATGATATATAGATTGAACACTTATAATAGGTACCTTTGTTTCTTTCGATTTGGGAATTCTTTGGCCAATATCATCATACTCAAAAAAATTAGAGAGTAATGTTAACTCAACTGCTTGCATTTTACATCACTCTCTTCTTTTCTATATCCTTCAGATAAAGACAAACTTTGTTCTAAATTATTAAATACTTTTGCTGCTAATTCTTTTTCCTTAATGTTTACATTTCCAAAGTTAGATTTGACAAACATCATAATAGCAGTTTTGATTAAACTATCGTACTCTTGTTTTTGTTTATCATAGTTATATTGTGTATTAATACCACTTCGCTCTAACTCGGCTATTCCCGCATCAACTAAAGATTTTATTTCAATATCTTTCATAGTTGATTCTGGAAGAATGCTCAGAAATTGTTTAGCAGAAACTAACAATTTATCATACATGGATTATTTTACCCCGCATTAACATTTCCTTTGTTAAATGCTTTAGGATATGGCTTTCCATCGTAGATAGCATATGTAGAATAAGTGGTTCTACGTTGAGTAATTTTTTTCTCTTGATTTACAGAAATCTGTTGAACTGTATTTAACACATAATTTTGAGGATTTCCAACAATCATATCTTCATCTTTTAAGAATGGATCAACTTCAACTTCAAATAATGCAGTTTTATTTAATCCTTGTAGATATGGATAATTTCCGTTGTTGTCTTTAAAACCAACTACTTGAATTGCTAATGCACTTGATAAATAAGCTTTTGCTCCCACTTTCATTTCAGATGGTAATTGAGCATATGTATTAATCATTGTTTCAATTACTTCTGTACCTGTAACTTTAATTGCATCTTTTAAAGCTCCTGTAGGTTTTTTGTCACCGTCACCATATAATACCGCTGTAGCTAATGCTCTAGCCATTTTATTTGCTAATTCTTTTGTGATGAATGCAATAAATTCTTCTACTGCCATCGCTTCTAATTTCCAAGTAATTTCTACTTGTTTTGCTAATTCATGACCCGTTAGAGATAAGCTCTTGTATTCTGCTCCTTCATTTTTTGTATCTTCTAATTCTGCATACCATTCAGCATCGTCAGCAGCATTTAGATATGGCATATCGATATTTGCAGAAACAGCCAATTTTCTTACATCTCGTAAAAATGGTGATGTTTCTTCAATGATTCTTAACATGTCTGTTCTAACATCTGTTGGAATAAATAATCCACCATTGTTTATTCCCTGAGTCTCAGCTGCAGAAGCTGTATATTCTGTAGCAGTTGTTGTAACCGCATCTCCTAATGCACGTTCTTCTTTTTCATCTAATTTACGATTTAACAATGTCTTTGCCCAAGCAGTTCTGTACTCTGGAGATTTTAAAATTTCTGCTAATGAACGCTTTTCTGCTTTTTCACCTTTTTTGTCGTTCATTTCATCAACTTTAACGAACTTTCTAGTTTCTATTTCATTTTGTGTATTTCTAATTAAATCTCTTTCTTCAATTTCTGAAATTAATTGTTTCTTTTTTTCTTCTACATTGTTAAGACTTTCTAATTGGGAACGGATTTCTTTAAGTTCCTCTTCTGTCTTAGCTGCATCTAACTTCTTTAATAACTCTTCTTTATCCATATATAATTCCTCCTATTTTTGTTCTATTTAAGCTTTTTATTGCCTCACGCAATTCTATAATTGCCCTATTTTTCTCTCACAGAAAAAAGACACTCTCTCACAGAAATGTCTTTCGGGATTATATACTTAATCTTATTTTTAATTTTTCTTTTTCTAATTTAAATTTTTGATATAACTCTTTTTCTTTGGAAAAAGATTCCAAATCTCTTGCATATACTTCAGTTTGATCATAAAAGGGAACGTCGACTAATGACACATCAAAAATTTTATCAAATTTCAAAATTCTCCTTATGTCTTTCTCGTAATCCCATTCTTGTTTGTCAACAGTAAATGCAAAGCTCCATTTATCTAATAAGCCAGCTCTCACAGATTTATAAACATCTAGGTTCGCTGTAGTATCTATAAGCTCCGCATGTACCCATAATCCTTTGTCATCTACTGTTAATTGTAAAGAATTATTTCTAGTTCTTGCAATTAACAAATGACTATCATCATGGTTATATTTCATGATTACATCACTTAAATCAGCTCCATTAAAAGCATGTTTATCTATTATTTCTGTATAACCATGTGTCGCTGGCGAATCAAATACAACAGCATATCCCTCAATAATCATTTTGCCATCTTCGAGACTTCGGCATTCTAGATTTTCAGTATTAAAAAATCTTATTTCTTTAGGATTATTTTTCTTTTTGCTCATCTTCATTATCTCCTTTCGTATCTCCTATAATTTTTCCGAGCTGATATGCATCCGCAATTTTTGAATTGATATAGTTAAGTGATTGCATTCTTTTTGCACCTTCTTCTCCACCTATCGGAGGTAGATCTAATATAGTTAGTGCTTGATCTACGGTTATTAACCCAATTGGTGATATCTCTTTTACTATCTTTATTTTTTGATCTGGAGAAGCATATTTGACTCTGTTTACTAAGAACCGTATCGTATGTCCGTTTTTAATTGCTTTCTTGGAAAAAATTTTAATCTTAAATGATTGAGATAAATAAATTGATAACGGTTCTAACACAGATTCATAAAATGAATTCCATTCTTCAGATGTGAATTTTCCAGATAAAATTGATGTGTTCATTGTAAAATAATCTAGTATACGTTGATTTACGTGCTGTAATTGATCCTTATCTAAAGTAATTGGCTTTAGATTAATTGGTTTAAATTCACCTTTTGCATCTACTGTCGCTATACCCGAGTTATTCTCATTAATAAATGCTTCTACAAAATTTTTTTGATTTCTTTTAATATCATCTTCTTTTAGATTTTGATTCACTTGATATATACCTTTAAACGCATTAGATGTTTTAATAGCTATCCCAATTCCCTCTTCTGCAGTCATTTGATTTTGTATTGCAGAATTTAATACAGAATTACTACTACCTAATAAATCATTATCGTTATAAAATCTTCTCAGATGAATTAGATTATCATAAGGTAAAGTATATTGTTGACCATTCAATAGATAAAATTGCAAATATAAATTACCTGATGCATCTTTTACGAAATCACTGGTAGTATAGTTGATAGGATAAAATCCAGTAATCATTCCTTGATCATTTTTATCAATATATACAAATGCATTATTATGTAAATACAATAAAGAAATAGTTCTATAAATAAAATCATAAGGCGTCATAATTTCATTTGGCTGATTGGACAATAGATAATTAATATCTCCCTTTATATTGGTATCATTTTGATAATGCAAAGGTTCAAATTTCGCACAATGAGTAGCAATAGTATTAATACATGCAAGAATCACATCATTATCACTTATTTTTTGATTATATGCAGAAAAAATTGGAGAAAAGCCATTATAGATTCTAAATAAACTAGATTCTTTTACTTTAATTCCAATTGCATTTATAAATTTTTGAAAGAAATTTCTTTTTTCCATATTATCCCTCCACTAAATTCATATAATCACTGTATTTTTCATAAAGAACACAATATGCAATGATTAAACTTACAGCTCCATCTATTCTTAATCTTTGTTTTTGGCCTTTTACGGGGCGAATGTTATCATTTTCATCCCTCTTTACTGCTGTATTGCATAAACACCAAGTTAGGACTGGATTATCATTATAATTTAATGATTTATCCATTAAATCCGCCTCTAATTGTTTCATTGGATTACTCATTGTTTTGGCTCCTTGTCTAACTTCCACCATATCAAAGCCAAATGCTTTCATTTCATCTACCCAATATGATGCACTCCAGGGATCGTATCCTACCCAAATTGTATTTATCTTTAATTCTTCTTGCATATCAACAAACCATTTTGTTACATCAGAGTAATTTACTTTGGAACCATCGCATAAAGTTACTAGTCCTCTATTTACCCATTTATCGTATGGAATTTTATCATCATTTATTTTAAATTCTAGTCTCGAAGATGGAATAAAGTATTGCTGCTTAGTATATTTTTTACCGTCTTTAATAATTAGTAAAGTAGCACATGTTAAGTCCGTAGTGCTAGATAAGTCAGCTCCACCAATCGCATAGGTATCATATATATCACCATCAGAATAAGTTTCCGAATTATGAATCACTTCAAAACTTAACCACTTATCTTGTTCATTTTGTCTAATGTTAAAGTCCTTACACAAAATATTAACTAAATCACTAGGTTTATTTTTTGCAGTATTAACCTTTGCTCTTAAGGTGGAAATATTTTTAATGGTTCCTAAACCAGGATTTGCTTTATACCAACATTCTTCATCTTCTATATCTTTTGGGCTATCTAATTCATAAATAACCGGTAAATATGTTTCATCAACTATTTCATTGATTCCTTCATAACCATCAATTATTTGTTCTGCATATTCATATTCATCATCAAATACACTTTCTCTCACTGTTCCCATAGTAGAAAATTCAGCAAGCATTGGTTCCTCTCGAGATGATGTTGAATCATACATAACATCTAATAAATTTTTATCTTTCCAGGCATGAACTTCATCAGCAATAATATAAAATGCATTTAATCCATCAAGAGAATTACTATCACTAGCTAAAGCTTTAAAGAAACTTTCTGTTTTATCAAAAAAGATTCCGTTTACTAAAGTTCTAGTTCTGGCTTTTAAAGCTGGTGATTTTTTAATCATCCGCTTTGCTTCTTCCCAGGCAAGTTTTGCTTGTTCTTTCTTTGTAGCAACGCTATAAACTTCAGCACCACCTTCACCAGCTGATGTCAGCATATAATTACCAATACCAGCAGCTAAAGTTGATTTCCCATTTTTTCTTGCTACAAACAATATGACTTTTCTATACTTTCTTAATCCTGTATCTTTATCTACAAATCCAAATGCAGCCTGTATGTAAGCTTTTTGCCATAGTTCTAATTCAACAGGCTGACCAGCCCATTTTCCTTTAGAATGTTTGCAAAATTTCTCGATAAATATTATGGGTCTAGTTGCTTTTTCTAAATCGAAGATGTATGTATGCTCTTCCTTTTCTTCGGTTTGCTCATTAAAAAAAGAAACTGTTTTGGGATTATAAATATCTTGAACAAGTTTCTTATAAACTACTTTTATTTTATGATTAACTTTTTTAGGATTTTGCAAAATCCATTGATAATATTGCTCTATATAAGAATTCATTAGAAATTATTAAAGGCATCAAATTCATCTTCTGGTGGTACACCTTCTGGAAGCATATCATTTAATTGCTTAATGATAGACATATAGTTTTTAATCATTGTATGATAGTTTTTTGCTGATATAGATTCTCTTGTTCCATATTGATGCTGACCATTTTTATATCTTTCTTTAACACCTTTCTTATTTATTTCAGATTTTAGCTCTTCAAGTGTTCCTTCCATGAAAGCAGCATTATTTATTAGCTCTTCAGCTAACAATTTACGATTAGGCTCTAAATTTTGATAAATATTTAATAGTCGTTCTTTCTTTTTTTCTATCCTTTGTTTTCTTTCTTCTTCCTTTGATTTACTTGACAATTTATCACCTCTTTCATGGGATACCCCCCTCATACGCACGACTTGTGTATTTTTCGAACCCCACCCCACCGTTATCCCTATCATTACTTTTTTTAGTTAATATGGGGGGTATTAAGTGTTTTTTGATATTATATTTCCTTCTTCATCAAAATAATAATCCAAATCATCTGAAAAGTGTTCTTTATTATGACAATCTCTACATAGTGCTTCAAGGTTATTCCAATTAAGTGTGATATCAGAATCGTCTATATTATCAGCTGTTATATATTCTTTATGATGACATATTTCTGCTGTTCCATTACATCTCTCGCACATATAATGCTGCTTCTTCATATATGAATTTCTGCACTTCTTCCAAGCTTTTGATTTATAAAACTTATCTACTTTAGGATTAGATCTTTGCATACATTCTATTATTTATTTTCACTTTTTACTTTATCACTATTAGTATCTTCGATTGTCTTTTCGTCAGAGTCATTATCTTCTGTATCATGATTATCACTATTAGTATCTTCGGTTGTCTTTTCATTAGAGCCATTATCTTCTGTATCATGATTATCACTATTAGTATCTTCGGTTGTCTTTTCATCGTCGCTATCTTTTTGAGTATTATCTTTTTTATCTTTATCCTTTAAATTATTTCCTTTTTTATTTTGATTTTTATTCTCGTCGTGAGTATTATCTTCTACTTTTACCCAACCTTTATCTAACAATATCTTTCCTCTAGATTCTTCCACATCAAGAATTTCATTAATTTCTCTATCTTTACCTTGCGGATATTCCTTACTTTTTACAGTTAAATCTCTAAATCTTTCAATTACTATTACTTTCATAAATCCTCCTTCAAAGCACAAAAAAACGTCTTTTCAGACGTATTCTTAGCTAGTTATCCAAATGCACTATAACATATAAAAAAGGACACTAGCTGGACATTTTGATATTTTTTTCAATTTCTTTTAACAATCTTTGAATTGTTTTTTCAGAACAATTTAATTGAGAAGCAATATCTAAATTGGATAATCCATATAAATACTTGGCTTTAAAAACTTTCTTTTCTTTTTCTTTCATTTGAGAAATATCTCTGTCTATTTTATCGAAGAAGTCTTTGATAATGTTCAGTTCTTTTTTAACTAAATCTTTTTCTTTTTCAAGTTCTTCCAATTCTGCTAAAACTGTGGAATATTTATCTCTTTCTGAATTTAATTTAATCTTTACCTCTGAAAATGACATTCCTCGCAAGCCTAGTTTCTCATCTATTTTTAATTTAATTCGTTGATTTAACAAATCATATACTCGCATATATAATTGCTCATCTTCTTTTTGTTTTAAAATTAAATTATATTTCATGCTTTCTCCTTTTTATTCTATAATTTCTTTTATTTTATAATCACATTAAATTCAACTTTACATTTATTCGATTTACTAAATATTTCTATATTACGCAAATTATCTTGATGCTTAAATAAATAATCCTTGAGTTCCTTATCATTTTTTAATTCTACTCTTTGATATTCTCCATTAAATCCTAGAACATTGGTAGAATACTCATAAACTATATATTTCATCTATACAACTCCCTTTTAAAACCATCGTGTTTTGCTAAATATTTTTCCAATTCTTCTATACTATCTGTTGTACTAGATAAAATAGGATGATTAAATCGACTAAAATAATCTTTTGTGTCAGGAAAATACAAAAATAATACCCAGTTATATTCTTTTTCTAAATCTGTATTAACATACAAATGATATAAAGCTTTATTAATTTTACTTTGAATTTTTATTAACTTTTCTATTTCTTCATTCATTATATTCAATCTCCTTTTTTATTTATATTTTCCTCTATTAAATTTTCTATTTACTTTTTCAGGCGGTGTTGCTTTTCCACCAAGACAATCATTATCAGGCTTTTTTGTTATAAAACCGTCTTTGTCTGGTTTATATTCTCTTTTGTTAAATGTTTCTATATATCCTTTTTCAGATTTACATAAATAGAAATACTTATATTCTTTTATCACTTTAAATTTCATTTTTATCTCCTGATTTTTGTTTTATTTCTTCAACAATTTCTTCTACACTTTTTTTACAGTACTGTTCTATTTTTATTATTTTATCGTTAAATCCGACTATTAAAGTAGTATCGTCGAATGTCATCCCTTGAAAACAATCTCCAAGATATTCTGATATCTTTTTTATTAAAATTGTATCATTCATAATTGACCTTCCTTTAATTTCTCTTTTATTTTTATATTTTATCGGTATCTATCAGTACATTCCTATCTATGATAATTCTATCCATTACATCAAATATGTACTTAATACCTTTGATGTGATCTTTTTCTAAAAAATGTCTTAATTCTGTTTTGGAAAAACACAATTTATAAGTATCATCATAAAAACAAACTATATATTCATAACCATCAAGTTTATCTAGAGTTTCTTTATCTATCAGACATTTTAATTTTCTTAATCTAATTGTCCTACATATTTTTTTCATTTATTCTGCACCTTTTAAAATATTTAAATTTTGTTCTGCTTGATCTATTATAGAATCTCCAGAATAAATAACATCTTTTGTTGGTCTATAAAAATCTTTAATATCTTTTATAGCTTGTTTATTAAGTTTTATTGCTTTGTTAATTATTTCTTTATACTTTTTATTTTCCACTTCAATCTTTGATAATTTTTCTAATAACTTTTTTAATGTTTCTGTTTCAACTAAATCTATTACTTTTCCATTTGACAGTTCTATTTTAAAATGCTTTGTTTTATTCCAAATGGAATTATATTCATTTAACTGTTCTAAATTAATTTTCAGTTTTTTCACCTCATTTATTGTGCAATAGAACCTTATATTATATTGCATAAGATTAATTACTATTTTTTATTTATTTTATAAGATTTAAATTGATATTTTGTCTTTGAAATACTTTTAATGTTTTTTGAGTTGTTTTTTCATAACTATCACAAGTCTATGGCAGCTTATTTTTAATCCGTGGATAGCAGATGAAATTAATAGCTTATGCTTTTTCAATAATTTCATATCCTTTCAACATAACTTCTAATAATCCTGTATCATAATCAGCTTTAATATAATCACAAGCATTTTTATCATTTGCATTTTTCTTAAGATATAAATCCATCTCTAGTTTCCAAACAAAACACATTAATCTAATATGATCTTCAAAAGAACCATTACCGCACAAATGATAATAACTATCTGTCTCGCATTCATTAATATAGTCCTGACCTCTAAAATACCAATGAGTGCAAGCATCAAATTTAGCATATATCTCACTATGAAACATCCATTCTATTGGTAATCCACTACTATCCCAAGAAATAGCTTGATAACAGCAACCGGCAAAAGGTGTATCCTGAAATTCAAATTTAGCAATAATATCGTGTGTTTCTATATTTTTTAGAAAATATTCCTTAGACATATTTAACCTCTCATATCTTAATTTATTTTTTCGTAATTAATTTTATATGTTTCAACGATATCCAAACCCGCATTAAGAATAATCAAGCCTTTTTGTAATTGCTTATACAAATTATCATAGAGTCTTTTCAAGTCCTCCTCTGATAAATAGTAAGCAGATTTAATTATTAATCCTTTATCTAAAGTTTTTATCTTAATAGTAGGCAATTCATTTAAACTGTCCAAAATTTTTTTCTCCTTTCACATCTCTTAATATGTATAGTAAAGAATCTATATATGGACTTAAACTTCTATTAGGCCCATATCTTAATGCATCCATTTCATAGATAACTTGGCTTAATTTATCTATTATTGTTTTATATTTTTGATACTCTGCTAAAACTTCATCATACGTGGGAACTCTCTTAAAATCTCGTAATGCATTTATTACAGTGTTAGCATCAATACTATGCGTTGTACCCACTGGAATATCTGCCTCCATTCTAGGAAGTTTCATTATTTTCTCTACTAATTCATCAATCTCTTTTTCAGTCAGATACTCTCTCATTTATTTCAATCCTTTCAACTATACCACCGTTTTCAATATAAAGTTTTAACTCATCAGACAATACACAATCCCAATTTGAACATAGCAGCCAATCATATAAATTATTAGATAACAATATTTTCTTTGGATTATTACTTAATTCTTTTATTAAACTATGAATATCATTAATAACATAAATTTTATTTATCACAATTATCACCTCAATTGTTGTTTTAGAACAAAATTAATTATTTTAAAAAATATAGATATGATATTAAAAATCAACGAAATTATAATTATTGCTAAATATAAACCATTCATTATATTTAATTTAAAACCAATGATAACAAATAACATTATGCTGAGCATTATCTTTTCACTCCTTTTTATATCTTTCTTTAATAAATAATCCATAATTTTTATAATTACATTGAGGACACGTTATGTAATCAAATCCGTTTACATAATCATGATATATTTCACTATCTTCGTATATAAATTTACAACCACAAATATTACATCTTTTAACATATAGATTTCTTTCTGGTAAAGTTTTATTACCTCTTTCTATGATTCTTTTCATTTATTTGCTTTATATTCCTCACTTTCGTAATTATCTATGACTTGGGCATTTCATAAATTGCTATAATATCACTTTTATATCTATAACAATCTCGATAACACGTTTTTTCTTTATCCTCGTAGTTAAATTTGTTTAAACACATTGTCTCTTGTATTTCATCTAAGACATCTAATGCTCTTTCAAAAGTGCTATAAATTCCTAATATATGAGATGTCCTTTTTGCTCTAATAAAATACATATTGCGTTGTTCCACGATGTATATTTCATAACTTCTAACTAATGTTTTTCTATCCTGTGTTCTTATCCATAAATTCATTTTAGTTGCTCCTTAATCTATATTTTTAGATATAGTTACAGTTCTGCTTTCCTCATCGAACTCGGCAAAATATATACTTTTACAACGTCTTATATCGCCATAACTAATAATTATTGTTTCTATATCTAAACTCTCTAATATTGCAGGTATTAAACTTGGCGGGTATTGCAAAAATCTTTTTTTTAACTCACAAACAGATTTCTCAAACTTTTTCGTAGCTTCGGCGATATTTTCTCTTGCTTCGCTTTCTATTCTTGAAAATTGTAATTGATACTCTTTATCCATGATTACCTCCTCATCGTATCTATAGTACAAATCAATTGGTCATTCCTCTCAATTTAAAATATTCTTCAATTAAACTTGGATGAGAGGTTAATATAATTTCGTTACCATTTTCATAAATAACTGTTACATTTCTACCATATCCATCATAAACTTCAAATTCTTTTTTTCCTTTTTCATAAATTGACGCATTCCTATTAATAGCTCTAGATCTAGAAATAAAGGCAACATCCCAAAATAGTTTTTTTCTAACAAAAGCTGCAAAATCCTGCCTCCACATTTTATGATTGAAATTAATTGTCATAGATTTTGCAAGCCATCTATTGTTATATTTTTTCATAAATTCACTTCCAATCATTTACATATTTTTCACATCTTGCATTGCTATAAAATTCATTCGGCGGAAGATTATAGCAACTCCCCTTATTAAATGCTTCGCAAATTATATAACTAAACAAAACTAATGATAGTAGCAAAAGAATAAATCCAATAAACTTAATCATTCTTTTCACTTAGTATCACTTCCCCTTCTTGCTTCTCAAAATACTTATAAACTGTATATTTATTCTTATCTCTTAGAACTGTCCTGGTCGCTAGTAATAATTCAAATGCTCTAAATTTGTGTGCATCCTTTAAAAACGGACTATTTTTAGGCAATGGCTTATAATAATCATCTGTTAACCATTCATCTTTTTCTTTGATTTTTATAACATACAAATTCTTCATTTTAGAATTTAACCTTTCTTAATTTCAATTCTTTTTCTTTATTTGTCATCTTTGTATAAATTCTTGTTGTTTCTAACGAGCTATGACCTAATATATCTGCTAAACCAGCAATGTCATTCGGATAGCTATCTAAATAACATACTGCGAAATAATGTCTAAACGCATGAGCATGTACATGATTTTTATTAACTCTAGCTCGCCCTGCAATTTTCTTTAATCTTCGCCAAATTGTTGAATCTGAATATGGCTTTTTAGTTTTAGGATTAAATATGATAGGACCATTTTTTATTTTATTATCTCTGCAGTATTTTCTAATTAAATGAAGTAAATCTAATTTGATTGTTATTTCTCTATATTTTCCTTTATTCTTAATGCTGATAATCTTATCTAAATTTTCAACCGTAAAATAAGAAAGCTCCGAGATTCTAATTCCAGTTTCTGCCAAAATTTTTAATATAATATAATTTTGTTGATCCTTCTCTTTTAAAGCAAATCGACATAATCTGTGATAATCAGATTTTGACAATGAATATTCTAGAGAAAACTTAGTTTGTTGCTTTAATATTTTTACACACAAATCATTACAACCAATAAACTTTAAAAACTTATTTATTGATATTAAATAGTTATTAGTAGTATTCGGAACAAATTTGTCGATAGTATCTAATTTATCTTTGAAATCTAATATAATCTCTTTGTTCAATTCTCTATTATTAACAAAGGAAATAAATGAATTAATATTAGATTTATATTTATTTATAGTCGCAACCGCTTTTTCTTCTTCTCTTTCTTTTAATACAAACTTGTTAAGTTGTTCATTAAGATTCATCAATGATTCTTTGATACTCTGCTAAAACTTCTTTTTTTATTGTTTTAAAAAGCTGGTCTTCGACCTCTACCAATCCTAAATAATCATTTCCTATTTTTCTAGAAGGAAAATCCATAAATGGTCCACTATTACCTTCAATTATTTTTACTTGTCTAATAGTTATAAGACTATCTAATGTTATATCTGCATGAGCTAAAATTTTTGATTTCCTCTCATTTATTTTATTAATTTTAATATCTGTTACTTGCATACTTTTAATCCTTTCTCTTATTTTGAAATCAGTCCAAACTCAGCAGCACAAACTCGACTGTTTTCTAAGAATGGGAACATTTTTTTATATCAATAGAAAGGAGTGCTAGAACCATGAACTGCTTTTTTCCCATTTTATTATTTATTAAATTCTTCTAAAATAGCTTTTTCAATATATATCCTAAATTCTTGATTAATTGGATGCACAACATCACTAAATGTACCATCTGCTCTTTTACGATCTGGCATCGATACAAACATTCTATTTTTTCCTTCGATGATTTTAATTCTATGGATTGCTAGACAGTCATCTAAAATAACACTTGCAATTCCTTTTAGTTTGTTTTTTCCTACTTTATCTATTTTAATTTTTGTAATTTTCATATTGATTCTCCTTTTTTGTTTTAACTTTATTTTAATTTTTGATAAGTTCAAACTCAGCAACGCAAACTCAACTTACCAATAAAGGTCGGCTATTATGAATACATTGGTAGATATTCTTTGTAAAATAAAATTCGAGGTGTTGTTGCTTTTAATTTTAATTTTTAACGATGTTTTCTGATTCTTTGAGCATATTCTTTTGGAGTCTTATTTGCTTTAGCAATACTCAATTGATGATTTAAATCCTTGACTACATTTTGTAATTTTTCTTTTTCCTGCTTTAGAGTGTTATTCTCACTCGTTAAAGAAATAATCTCGGCTTGATAACCCGCAATATCCTGTTCTTTTTCTTCGATTTTTTTCTTAAGTGAATTGTTTTTTGCAGTAAATCCTCCTTTTGCTGATTTTAAACTTTGAATAGATTGTTTCAAGTCTTTTTCGTGTTTATTTTTAGATTCAAACTTTTGATTTAAATCAATTAAATCTTTTTCTAATTTACCCTTCTCTTGTTTTAATCGAAGAATATTTTCTTCGGCTTGTTTTCTACCTTTTTTTTCTTGAGCTGCTATACGTACAGCATCATTAGCTCTATTTGTTTCTTTTTGTAAAATTTCTTCTATTTCCTGGTATTTTCTATTGGTTATTATTTTAAACATGTTCATTCTCCTTTATAAAATCATAAATTGACATTTGTCCTTTTATCTTCGGCTTAACATTAGGTTTTGTTAATAATTTGTCAAGCGGAATAGATTTGTCTATTTCATTCTTTTCCATCCATTCTTTTACAATCAAGCCATTATCTTTCATCATTCGTGAATACTTAAACATTTTTCTAATTGCTGATTGAATATAATTAGGGACTGGTTTATTATTCAAGGAAGTCAAAATCAATCGCCTCCTGAAATTCTTCTTCAAACATTCCACCTTTAGACATAATTTGCTCTATTTCACTCATATTAGCGACATGCTTTATATCAGCTAAAGTCTTATATCCTGCCTTCTTCCAGTTGTTTAAAATACCGTTTAAATAAGAAATCATTAGTTTTCCATTATCTTCAGCAATATCTATAGCATGAGCAATCACATCTGCCGTATAAATTGTTAACCACTCATTAATAAAATTTTTGGAATATTCAGTAATGGGTTTATTAAATTTTTTCTCATAGTAGTTATATATATTATTACTACTATTATTTAACTTTATATTATTATGCTTGACTTTTTTGTCATGGGGTCCCTTGACATTTTCGTCAAGGGGGGTATTGATTTTTTCGTCAAGGGGGTCTGCTTTTTCCTCTTGACGTTCATTTGAATTGTTAATAACATTTAAGAGTGGATTATTACCTATACTTAAAATCCTTTTTGTTTCATTTTTTTCTGGATTCGGCTTATAAAATAACACATCTATATACTTTTTCTTTTTAAGCTGAGATATCCACCTTGAAATTGTCTCTTTCGTTGTTTTATAAAGATTTGCAAAGTAATCATTTGAAGATTCACAATAACCATTTTTGTTACATAAACAAGTTATCTCGCTGTAAAGAAGTTTTGCATTTGGACACAAGTCATTGTCATATCTTACTTCTGCAGGTAATACAGAAAAATAATTTGGATGATCCATAAGTTCTCCTTTCTTGATTTTTTTACTTCTTTACAACCTACTTCCCCTTTTTATTTATCGTTAATTTGTGAAACTTTTTTTAAATAATTGACGTTGATATTATAAAAATTAACAACCTCTACCATAGGAACTCGAGCTGAAGGTAATCGACAGTTTGGACCATACTTTTCCTTTACTTTTAGTTCAATTTCTTTTCTATCTGCAATCGCTCTATTTAGACCAACACCACCAATTTTCATGATGTCTGTATTAGAGGCCCATTGTTTATTTAATAATTCCAGAAGTTCTGTTGCTGAGGCTGGAGATGACTTTTTAGGCATCGTAATCACCAACTTTTATAAATCGTTCTACTTCGTAATAAGTGCAAGTACTACCCTTTACTTTGTCACATTCTTTAGCATAATTATCAAATTCTTTGATAGAACTCAAAATAAAATGGGATAAAACTAGAATTGCAATAATAGATAAAATAATTGCAATCGTAATTTTAACCCATTTTTTCAATTTTAATTTTTTCATAATATCATTCCTTTCACAGTCTTGGTCGACATTTTACTTTATATTTTTAGTATCATTCAATGGCAAATTGCCATAAATTAAATTAAAAAAATTAGTGGCTTCTATACCATAAAAATTTAACAATTTCAAAAATTGATCTACACTCATATCCAGTGGATGATTTTCATATCTACGTGCAGTTTCTCTATGAACTTCTAAGATTTCACCAACTTTTTCTAAAGATATATTTTTATCGCCTCGAAATCCTTTTAATTGAATAGAAATAAGTCGATTAAGCTCTTCTGTTGTCATATTTTTTTACCTCCTATCTGCCACCATTATATTATGGCAAATTGCCATTGTCAATATTTTTATGACATTTTGCCATTTTTTTGTTGTAAAATGCTACGTTTTTATTTATAATATCTTTATAAAGGCGGGATTATTATGATAGAAAACAAAAATTTTACTAATGCTAATATAAAGTTTTTACGAGAAAAAAAGATGATTTCTCAAGAAAGATTATCTAAAGATTTAAAAATTAACCAATCTACACTGGCTAAATGGGAAAATAATACTAGAAAAATAACACTAGATTGGGCCATTAGATTAGCCGACTATTTTAATATCCCAGTAGGAGATTTTATATCTAAAGATTTAAGATCTGAAAAGGATTAAAAATATGCTAGTATAGGTATTTTTAATATATAAAATTAAAATTTGGAGGTGTAAAAATGACTGAAAAAATTGAGTGTGCAAAATGTGGAAAAAAGTTTGATAATAATGGAGTTAGTAGTATATGTTCTGAATGTAAGTGTAAAAGAACTCCAAAAGTCTATTTTGCTTTGGCTACTACTATTCTATTAATAGGATTTGTACTTGGAATCATTCTAGGAGCGGTTAATAAAGACGTTAAATTGACTACTACAGAAGACTATAGTTATGATTCTGAAGAAGTATTCAATGCCGGATTAATGGCTACCACTTGGGCTTATACATCAGTAATATGCACTATTCTTTATAGCGTAGGTTCTATTTGCTATAGACTTAATATCATAATTGACAAAAAACAATAAAAAAAGACCCCGTGCTGGAACACGAGATCAAAATTTGAAAATTACAAAAAGTCGACCAAGACTGTGAACAAAATACCAAACCAAGGGATTGATATAATGCTTTGCAATTTTCTTTTTAATTATATCAATCTTTTACGCATAAATCAAGGGGAAAGAGGTTGATATAATGCCAATTTACAGAAAAGAAAAACAAGAATGGACAAAGGATGGGAGATCATATTATTTTAGATGTTATTACAAGGATTTATATGGAAACAGAAAGCAAAAAGAAAGCAAACTATATAAAACTAAACTGGAAGCAAAAGATGCAGAAATAGAGTTTTTATCAAAAATAAAAACAACAGATGAAATAAATAACAATATATTATTTATTGACGTATATAAAGAATGGTTACTTTTTAAACAATCACAGGTTAAATCAACTACTTTTTATAGTGTAGTAAAAAGATGCGAGTATCATATACTACCCTACTTTAAAAAATATAGATTACATTCTATAAAAATGAATACAATCAATCAATGGAAGGATAAAATATTTAGTCTTAATATTACCACTGGTCATAAAAACACACTCATAAGAACTTTAAAAGAAATATTGATTTATGCTAGAGATAATTATGAATACGATATAAAAATAGTTAGTAAAATACAATTATATAAAGTTGAAAATGTTGTTGATAAAACTAATGCTGAAATTAATTTTTGGACTTTTGAAGAATTTTCTAAATTTATTTCTGCAGTCGATAATAAATTTTATTATCTTATTTTTAACTTTTTATATTACACTGGTCTACGATTAGGAGAAATGATTGCATTAACTTGGGATGATATAAACTTTGACAGAAAGCAAATTCGAATCAATAAAACTTTTACCAATAAAGTGTTAGATTGCTCGTATAAAATAACAACCCCTAAAACTAGCAATTCTGTTAGATATGTAGATTTAGATGACGCTTTATTATCACTAATGAAAAAGTATTATGAAGAAGAAAAGAGAATTTATAATTTTAATAAAGAAATGTTTATTTTTGGAAACATTACACACGTTTCACCAACAACAATAAAAAGATATTTGTATAAATATATCGAATTAGCTGATGTAAAAAAAATTACACCACACGGTTTTCGCCACTCTCACGTAAGTTTATTGATTAATTTAGGCTGTGATAGTAGAGATGTTGCTGAACGCATAGGCGATACTATTCAGATGGTTGAAAAGACTTATTATCATATGTTTCCAACTAAGAAAAAAGAAACAGTTAACCTTTTAAATAGTCTTAAAACAAGAGGTAAATAAGAGGTAAAATCTTTATTACACATAAAAACCCTTGAAAAATCAAGGGTTATTTTTACTTGGTTGCCCTAGTTAGATTCGAACTAACGCATCGTGCGGTCAGAGCGCACTGCCTTACCGCTTGGCTATAGGGCAATATCGGTAACAAATTCATTTTACAACATAATTAAGAAAAAAGAAAGAGTTATTTTCTTATTTTTATTATGTCATCACTTTCTATTGTTCCGATTAATAAAGACGCGTTTTTGTTGTGTTTTTTTCTATTATTCTCTACTTGTTTTTCATCATAGTTTGCATAGCAATATTTGCAAAAATGACTGCATGTATTATACATTCCAATATCTACCATCTCTACACAGTTACACTTTCCTCCAGCCCTTGCTTTCCATTTTTTAAATTTTTCTTTTCCTGTTAATTTTTTTGCTAGGTCTTTTCCTAAACAGTCTTCTTTTATAAAGCCACACTCTACTAGGTTTTCTTCTTCAAAGCAGGTTTGTACAGTCATATTATGTCTTTTTGCAATATTTGAAAAGTTTTCTCCTATCTTTTTATAATCATCTTTGGTTAATGTTTTTGGGTTTAGTGTTTTGATATTATTTCTTACATTTTTATAGTCATCTAAAAAAGAGATAATAATATGTTCTATATAGCCTTCTAAGCCATTACACATTCTTTCAAACATTTTGATATGGTAATCTATTGTATATTTATCATTTACAAATATCGGATCATATCTTACATAAGTATATTCCTTCCCTACTATTTGTGATACTTTCTTTATTCCTGCTATTATTTCTTTTTTAGAGGGAACATTAGGCTCTATATCCTTTAAGTATGGTGTTAAGGTAATATGAAATACCTTTTTCTTTTCTATTTTTTCTAGATATGGAAGAATTGGTAGAGGGTTCTTTGTGCAGAACATGATGGCATCTACATTATCAAAGTTAATTCTACTGATTAGTTTGGGATTAAATGGATTTCTAACATCTACAAATCCTTCTTTTAATCTGTTGATAAACCAAGGTGTATAAAACGCTACTATGTCAGTTCTTCCGCTTACATTTAAAATCATATTACCACTTCCTTTATCTATTATAGCAAAACTATAAAAAAACCTATACAGATTGTATAGGTTTATTGTAATTCGGATGATACAAAAACGTAAGTTCCATCTTCTAAGTTGAATGTAAATTTATATAGACTTCCTTTAGATACTATTTTTTGCACTTCTTCTTTGTTGTACTGAATATCGCTTGATGATAAATATCCTACTACTTGCTCTAGATTCACATCTTTGCAGTAAGCAACTTTGTCTCCTTCTGACATATCTGTATTTGCAAAAACAATTCTTTCATAAATTTCTAAAGTCTTATCTGTTTTACGTACTTTTACAATTTCTTTTTCATTAGATGGTCCACAGGTTCCTCCACATTCTGCTCCAGCAAAGTTATAATATCCGCTTTCTGCATCATAAGTATACCCTGGGCAACTTCTGTATGTTTTGTGTTCAAATTGATAGTCTTTACCAAAGGTCTCATCGATTACTTTGTCTAATTGTGACGCAGGAACTGGAGAATGTGTATCTGTTATTAATTTTGTCATTACTGTTGCATAAGCAAATTCATTAGTAATATCTTGTACCGTTACTTTTTCTGTTTTCATGTATTCTTTTTCTGTTCCACAATAATAGTCTAGAGCACTGTCAATTTTATCCATAGTATCTAATACTAATTGATCTGTTGTTTCTAAATATTCTTCTGTTTCTTTTGTAGTTTCTTCTTGTTGTGGTTCTTTTTCTGCAGTACTGTCCTCTTTTAATACTTTGTCATATACTGTATATCCAACTGACCCTAGTAGTGCGATTATTAAAATCACAATTATAATATTTTTCTTCATACTCAAACCTCTCTATTTTGATTTAAGTATACTATGGCTTGGATAAAAACTCAAGAATTTTATAGTTTTTCTAGTGCATCTTTTTTATACCATCCCATGGGTACTGTAGTAGATACTAAATATGGATACTTAGCCTCTGGTATTATTCTAGTTATAGTCCCTTCTATTCCACTTCTGGCTGTATTACTTGTTCCATCTGATGACCCATTTCCTTTTTTAGTTGTTCTTACTCTAGTTCCTATTGTGAAATCATTTGTGTTGCTAGTTAAAATCAAATCATTAGAAAGCCATCCTGTCCCTCGATTAATTAGGTATGGAGCAGGTCTTCCATCGATGATTCTTGTAATTGTTCCACTATGAATCAAAGAACTTACTTTACCTTCGGCGAAGCTGTTTTTGTATAGGTAATTAAATGATACTACATCTCCCACTTCATACTTCTTTTCTTCAGGAGGCTTGGTTTCTGGTTGTGGTGTTCCTTCTGGATTTGCATATTTATCCCAGGTGTCTTTTGTTCCGTAAAAATAATCTAGATCTAAGTTTTTGGAATACCCATTAATATAACCTTTTGAAGTGTATTGCCATAAGATATAAAAAGGCCAATATTTATTCGTTGGTGGTGTTCCTGGAGCTCCTGTATTTGCTCCATAACTTGCTATCCAAAGTCCAAAATTTCCGTTTACTACTCGTGTCCAATCATAAGTATTCGCTGGGGATGCACTCATATATATAATTGGTCTTACTTCTGTTTTTTCATATACTGTTTTTAAAAAGTTATATGCCCAGTCAGTGTTACTGATATTTACTTCCCAATCTAATACTAATATTGCTTTTTTTATGTAGTCTTTTGCTTTTGATATAAACCAAGTTGCTTCATCTTCTGGAGTGTTTCCCAAATCCGGTCTTGCATAATGATACAAGCCCATCTTTTTATTACTATTTATAGCAGCTGTGAGATATTCCTTATAGTTAGGGTCACTATATCCTACTCCTTCTGTAGCTTTTACAATAACAAAGTCAATATCTAATATGTTTATGTTTATTCCCGCTTGGTATCTAGATATATCAATTCCCTTTAACATTTTTCACCTCCTATCATATTATATAAACAAGCAAAAAAAGAAATCATATCAGTTACCTATGATTTCTTTTTTTCTACTAAATTATAGCTTTCATCAATTAATTTTTCTAGCTTTTTCATATTAATATTTTTTGTTAAAGTAATTGTATACCAATATTTTTTATTCATATGATATGCTTTAAAATATTCTTTATTATCTATTAGGTCTAAAACTTTTTCTTCTGTATTCTTTAAATTTATAATTGGTACTTTCCCAAGCTTTTCTATTCCTAAAGTCTTGTATGGTATTTCCATGATTATTCCATACCATTTATTATTTTCATTTTTTAAAGTACAGGAAATAGGATCATTTTCCCAAAGATATGCTGGCTTGGTATGATATTTTTTATATACATAATCTAGTATTTTTTCTCTAATACTAATTACCTCAAAACAATTTTTTACGATTTCTTTCCAAATATTTTCTACTTCTTCTTTAATTTTTGTTACATATTCTCCGGTTTGTTCTTCTACATAGAATGGTAAGTATTCTTCTTTTAATTCTTTATCATATACTTTTACTTTAGCCCTTTTCTCTGTTAGGTAAAATATTACTTCAAAGTTTTTTTCTTTTAGAGGATATGTTTTTTGATAGGTTGTTTTTTCTTTTATAAATCCTTCTTGTATTAGTTTTTGTTTATTTAATTCATGGGTATCATATATTTTTTCTAATTCCATACTATCACCTTTTCTTTATCATATCATATTCTTATCTTTTATGTTAAAATGAAGATGGTGATTTTATGAAAAAAATTAAAAAATTAATTGATGAGTATAAATTAGCAATACTCATATCTTTTATTGTAGCAATAGTGATTCACCTACCGCTTTTCACTAAAAATATTTTAACAGCAGATGTATTACTCAATACTGGTTATTATTCTGGATATTCTTGGGAGATTTCTCTTGGAAGGTTTGGACTTTATGTTGTTGGACTACTAAAAGGTTTTCTTGTTATACCACAGTTAGAGATTTTTCTTAGTATCTTGTTATTTATTGGCAGTATCATTCTTATCTTTGACTTATTTGAAATAAAAAATAAAGTAATTCAAATCCTATGTGGTATCTTAGTTTCTGTATCTCCTATTGTGTCTGCCACTCTTTTATTTCATTATTGTTCTTTTGCTTATTCACTTGCATTCTTTCTTTCCGTTCTTGCAATTTATTTGTTTGTTAAATCCAAGCATAAGTTTGTAAAATATGTGATTCCCAGTTTTCTGATTACTTTATCTCTTTCTATGTATCAAGCTTATTTAGCTATTCCTCTTACTTTATTACTTTTATGGTGGATGATACAAATTTTAAAGAAGAAATTTCATTGGAAAGAGTTCTTTATATCTTTTGGTATTATTGTATTAGCTGCTCTTTTCTACTTTATTCTAATGAAGTTATCATTACTGGTATTTCATGTTGATCTAAGTAGTTATCGTGGAGCAAGTCAATTTGGAATCGATACTATTTTAGATATTCCTAGCAGAATTATTAATGCTTATCAAAGTTTTTATCAATATTATTTTACTGATAGCATTGTTTCTAATTCTAATATGTTTATGCAAGTATTTTATATTGTAATGTTCATTTTATTATTTATTGGAATTGGTTATTCTTTATATCAAAATAAAGTTTCTTTAAAATATTCTTTATTATTTATATTATTTTTAATACTTATTCCAGTGTTTGTTAATATTGTTGTGATTATACTTCCGGATACCGAAATACAACTATTAATGAGTAGTGGTTATTTACTGATATTCTTCTTTGGTTGCTATTTTATGCAAGATAAAAAAGTATTCTCTATTCTTATAGTTTTTCTATTTATTTTTATGATTCGAGGTTATATTATTCAAGATAGTGCTACCTACCAAGCATTAGAACATACTTATAAAAAGACTTATAGTATTGCTAGTGACATTAGAAATCGAATTAATAAATTAGGTTATAAAAAACAAGTTATGATTGTAGGAAGTCTTGATCAGAATGAATACTATAATAAAAAAGATTCTACAGAACTTAAGAATATTTCTACTTATACCTATGGCTTTGTCAGTAATTATTCTTTATTCTGGGATGAATATACTAATATGAAAAATGGTTGGAGTCGTTTTATGGAACAAGAGCTTGGCGCTTCTATTACTTTTGTTTCATCTGATACTTATCAAGAAATTTTAGATAGTTCAGAATATCAAAAAATGGAGTGCTATCCAAGTAATAAAAGTATTCAATTGATAGATGATGTAATTGTTGTTAAATTGGCAAATTAAAAACTGAAGGATTCTTCAGTTTTTTTATTTTTTCTCACATTATATTTCTTTTTATTAATTCTGGTATTACATGTTCTCCTAAGATGCTTCCTACTTTGATTCCTTGTTTTTTATAATTTCTATCTATCCAGATTGCTTCTTTTATTTCATTATTACACTTTATTTCTCCTTTTATCGTAGCAATATAAGTAATTACTTGTAATGGGTTTCCAGAAAAGACTGCAATATCTTGATAGGTTCCAATGTATTCTGCTTTTACTAATTCTACACTCAATTCTTCCTGAAGCTCTCTTTTTAAAGTTTCAAGATCTGTTTCATTACCTTCTCTTTTTCCTCCTGGAATAATACATTCTTCTCGATTATTATTTTTTCTTTGAACTAATATTTTTTTATCTTTTAATATAACTCCACCAACTTTATCTATCATCGTTTCTCCTTTTTCTAATTTTAATAAATATGCTTTCTTTTCTATTCCTCCAGCATAGCCTGTTAGAGTTCCATCGGTTCCGATTACTCTGTGGCAGGGAATAATAATTGATATAGGATTATGTCCTACTGCTCCACCTATAGCTTGAGATGACATACTATTTTTTCCTAGTTTTTTCGCTACTACTTTGCCTAATTCTTTATAGGTAATTGTCTTGGCATAAGGAATATTTAAAAGACAACTCCATACTATTTTTTGAAACTCTGTGCCACTTGGCGATAACTTTAGTTCATTAATACTTGGATTTTCTTCTTTAAAATATTTTTCTAACCAGTTTTTTGTTTTATTAAATATTTCTAAATTATCATTTTGTATTAAGTCAGTCATTCCGTTTAAAAAATATTTTTGATTTTCAATAAATAATCCTGTTAAATTTTCTCCATCACTTGTTAAAGTTAAAGTTCCAAGTGGAGAATTTATTTCTGTTTTATACATATTCTCACCTACGTTATTTTACTTTTAGATTACCATACTTTAACATGCTAGTAAACGAAAAAAGAAATCAAATTTGATTTCTTTTTATTTTAAAATTCCATTGTACATATCTTGGAAGACACCAGGTGTTTCTATTAATTCTTGATATTTTCCTTGTTGGATTATTTTCCCTTTATCAAATACTAAAATGTTATCACAGTTTTCTAAAGTTGTTAAGCGATGTGCTATAGATAATATTGTAGTATTATTTTCTTTTTGCAGCTTTTCAATTGCTTTTTGAATATGTTTTTCTGTTGTATTATCTAAGGCACTAGTTGCTTCATCTAATATTAGAATAGAAGGTTTTCTTAAAAATATTCTCGCGATGGCAATTCTTTGTCGTTGTCCTCCAGAAAGATTAGATCCTCCTTCTGAAACCATCGTATCATATTTATCTGTTAGGTTTTCAATAAAACTATCAATGTCTGCTTTTTTACAAGCTTCTTTTACTTCCTCTAGCGATACATCCTTTTTCATTCCATAACAGATGTTATCTTTTATAGTTGCGGATATTAGAAATGGGGTCTGTGGTACCATGGCAATCTTTTCAGCTATGTCTTCTCTTGTTAGTGAATTGATATCTATTCCATCTACCTTAATCTTGCCTTGTCCTTTTTCTAATTTACTAATTACTTTAATTAAAGAGGATTTACCACATCCACTTGGTCCGGCAATACCAATAAATTCACCTTTATTAATTTCTAAATCTAAATTATTTATAATGTATTTATCAGAGTTTTTATATTTAAACTTCATGTTTTCGATTGAAATAATTGGTAATTTTTCTTGTTTTATATTTTTCTTGTTTTTTACTTCATAAGAGAAATCTTGTGGTAATTCTATTATTCTAAAGTATTCTTCTGCAAGTACAGTTGACTCTGACAATTCGTCGAATATTCTATGTAATTCTCTTAATGGTGTTGTTAATTGGGTAAATGAAAGATAGGCTGTTAAAACTGTACCTACTGTAATCACATGTTCTCCTGCAAGGTATGCAGATACGCCAATTACTAATACAGTAAATACGGCTTCATTTACAAATTTTAAGCAATCATAGAAAGCCATAGCTTTGTGGTGTTTCATTTCTTTTTTTCTTAAGTATTCAGATTTATTGTCAAATCTACTTGTTTCTGTTTCAGCATTATCAACAATACGGATTACTTCAATACCATTGATTAATTCTACCATAGTTCCATCCATATTAGATTTTTCATTCATTAACTCTACACGAATACCACGTTGTGTTGTAATTTGTCTAAATACGATAATTATACCTATTGGAATTACTAATAACATCATTAATGCTAACGGTAATGGTAATTTTGAAAATATTACAATTACTGCTGCTATACCATTGAAGACTGCTGGTGCAAAGTCCATAAACATTAACTTTAATAATTTGGTTGTTCCTTCTAAGCTTCGATTTAATTTACCGTGAATGTTACCCGTCATATTTTCCTTAAAGTAATCTAGTGGTGCATGTAATAGAGATGAAATTGCTTTCGTACGAGCTTCTTTTTCAAATCTTGTTGATGTATCTTCTACTAATAAACGTCTAATTACTTTAATGATTTCGTTTGTTACTGTTACTACCAAAATAAAAGCTAAAAATGGAAGCACACTTACAAACGAAAGATTGTCTCTACTTAAAACATCGTCTGTTAAACTACCAATAGATAATGGTAGTAATTGTGTTAATAGAGCTGAGATAATCATGATGATAATAATAATGATAAAATTAATTTTTTGGCGTTTTGTAAGCATTTTGAATATTTTTCTATATATGCCTTTACCCTTTTTCATTGTTCAATCCCCTTTGCTTTTTTCTGATAGATTATAACATATTTTTTATGATTTGTCTATCTATTTTGGATTTATATAAAAAAAACAATTAGCGTCTGCTAACTGCTTGATTGTTTATTTCTAATTTGGTTTTAAAATAGTTTAAGGCACATGGTAAAATTTCATTTCCTATTTCTAATGCTTTGTAGCTGTTTTTAATCATTTCATGAATTTCATCTTTTGATTTTGTCTCTAGTAGATAGCGCACTGCTAAATATGATAATTCATATCCGTTATACTCTTCATTTACAAACATCTCTCCATGACTTAACTGATTCATATTACTTGGTGGATTCATAGATGATATTTTTTGAGTCATATAATTTTTGAAAGACTCTTCGTCTTTCAAATTATTCCTTTCACCAGATAAATTCATAGCAAGGCCTTCATCTAACCAGACTATACGTTTATCTGTCATAGAATTATAGATAATATGAATACATTCATGTAATACACTACTTTTGTATCGATTAGGATTTAAAGATACTTCAATCGGATTAAGACTATCATTCACCATAAAATTATCGAATGTTCCTTTACAATAACTTGGTATTTTTGCACCTTGCCAGCGCAAAGTTCTTATAAACTTTAAAAACTCCTCTTGATTATCAAAAAGATTAATTTCTATTTTTCTAAATCTATCTAATCCAAAGAAATCTAATATTTTTCCTTTTTGTTCCGTAATATATGCTAAGCAATCTGTTGCGAAATCTTCTAGCTCATCTGGGGCAAAAATCTTAAAATCATTATTTTCGGCTTTTGGGGTTGGTGGTAAGGGTAAATACTTCTTATGAAACCATTCTCGCTCTTCTTTAAAAATAGTTTTGGCATCTTTTCTTAGTTTATCTGGATTTTTTACATAATCTAATATTTGTTCATGAGAATAGTTTTCTAGTATAAATTTTCCTATTGTAAAACAAATTTCATAGCTATCAGGAACGGCATTTAAGTTATTTATCAACTCTTCATCTTCACATTGCATACTGGCAACATGATCAAAAGGATTCGCTAGATTGGTAGCGAGAGCTTCCCAAAACCATTCTACATTAGAAGCATCTGGATTGATTTCTTGTTGACAAGTATGTACAAATTCATGAGTAATTACTTTTAACATCTCTTCTAATGTCATATCTTGATGAGATATTGTCTTCCTGCACTCTTCAATAGAAAGTATATTAATATTTCCGTCATGAGTATCAGCACACATCCACTCATAATATTTAGGAACATATTCTTCTAGGTACTTTTGATATTTTTCTCTATCTGTCCATATTTTTATTTTTTTGGGATTTTTCAATCCTTCTAGTTCAAAAAAGTTTAAAATTCTAGAGGATTCTTGATTTAATTTTTCTTTTAGTTCTTCTAAATAATCTAAACTTTTATCACATTCTATTATAAAACTTACTGCCATATGAGTTCATTTCCTTTCTTTAGTTTATCCAGTGACTAAAATCAAGCCCCTTTAATGTTAAAATTCCAAATACTACTCCACATATAGCTCCTGTAATGTGACCTAGGTGGGATACTCCATCTTTTTTTCTTCTGAATAATTTTATTACTTCATCTACTACGAAGAATAAAATAATTAAAGTTAAAGTAATTGGGATTTTTCCATTTTCCATATTTACAAAGGAACTTAGTAGAATTAACATGTAGGCTACTCCACTCGCTCCGAGTATTCCACCTTTACCAAATAATTTATTTATAATTCCTATGATTAAGGATGTTATTATCATTGCGATTAATAGATTAATAGATCCATACTTTTCTTCTATTAATGGACCAATTAATAATATTTTAATAAAGTTACTATATAAATGATCCCAGTCTGTATGACCTAGTGAATGAGATATTAATTTAAAATATGTTAAAGGGTTTAATAGTGAATCATTTTTATAGGTTGTGAAAAATGTGGCACTAAATTTTCCTTTGCATAATTTATCTATCAATAAAATAATTAAACAGATAAAAAAGTATGTTAAAATTACTGGTGCATTGTAATCAAACTTCGTAATAATTTCTTCTGTCATACTCTACCTCCCTATTTTCACATTTATTATATCATATATAACTTCACTATAACAAAACAGGAAAAGAAAAAGAAGAAAAGATTCTTCTTATTTAGCAAATAATACTTTTTCAGATTTATATTGTTTAATGATGTAATATAGAACAATACTAATATAGATAATGGTTGAGATTACCATTAATAGGATATGTAGGATGTTAATGTTTCCTGCTGTAATATCCGTAAATATGGTTGTGAAATTTAAGAATGGTATTATTGCTATTAATGGTGTTGTAGTAATTCCAATCATAAAGGCAATCATTCCTGGGAATAAAGATATGAATGTTAATGGAGTTAGAGCACTTTGTGCTTCTTTAAATGTTTTTGATGTGGAGGCTATCGCAATACATAGTCCACTGATAAAGAATGAGTATGTAATAATTACTACAATGGCATAGATAACACTACTTAGTGAGTACATGGTATTTACTCCTTCATAAATCGTAAACATATCTTTTGATATGAATAATGATATGATTGCTAAAACTAGACTTAATAGTCCTGTGATGATTGATGATACTGTTACTCCTAAAAATTTGCCAATGATAATATCTTTACTTTTCATTGGAAATGTAAGTAGAGTTTCTAGTGTTCCTCTCTCTCTTTCTCCAGCTGTTGTGTCAGTTGCTGGATAAGTTGCTGAAACTGTGATTGCCATTATAATAAATAGAAATGCATAATTTTTAATATAGCTTGCAAAGAAGTTGTCTTCTTCTACTACTTTTTCTTCTATTGTAATAATATTTAAGATTTGATTAGCATCTATATCATTTTCTTGTAGAGCTTGTTGTTGTAGTATTTCTTTATAGGTATTAAAGTAGGTTTCGGCTAAAGTAGATGCATAAGTACTAGCATCTGATCCATCGCTATGGATTGTATAGTGGTTGTCTTTTTTCGTAATATATAGATCTATTTTTCCTTCTTCATACTTTCCTTTTAACTTTTTGGTTGTATTTTCCACTATGTCAATATCCATTTCTTTCGCTATTTGTTTTTCTGTTTCAGAAAGTTCATAATTAAAACCTATCTTATTATATTCATTTGTATCTACATTCATTTGGGATTCAAATAAAGCTGACATCCCTATTACCAATAAGGGGATAAAAATAGGAATGACTAACATCATCGCAAGAGATTTTTTATCCCTAAATAACTCTCTTAGTTCTTTTTTTAAGATATTCCATAAATTATTCTTCATTATAGGCACCTCCTATTAAAGCAAAGAAAGCGTCTCGTAAATTTGTTGTTTTAGTATCTTTTTTGACTTCTTCTGGTGTTCCTGTTTTTATGACTTTTCCCTTATTAATCATAATGACCTTATCGCAGATATTTTCTGCTTCTTCCATATAGTGTGTAGAATATAAAATTGTTTTTTTCTTTTTTCTTTCACCTTTGATAAAATCTAGAATAATTTGACTAGAGATAATGTCTAGACCTGTTGTTGCTTCATCTAAGATATAATATTTTGGATTGTGTACTAAGCATCTAGCAATATTTACTTTTTGTGTTTGACCAGTAGATAAATTTTCTATTTTGTTGTGTAAGAAAGAATCCATCTTTAACACTTTTGTTACTTCTTTGATTCTATTCTCTTGTTCTGTTTTTTCTACGCTATAGATGTCACAACACATCTTCAATAATTCATAACATGTTAGTGTATCATATAATTTCGTATTTCCTGATAAATAGGCAATTTGTTTTTTTATTTCAATTTCATTTTTTTGATATGTCATCTTATCAAAGGTGATTTTTCCCTTGGTTGGTTCTAAAAGACCAGCTATCATTCTAAGTAGAGTTGTTTTTCCAGCACCATTTGGTCCCAATATTCCAATAATCTCACCATCTTTTGCTTCAAATGATATATCGTTGTCTGCAAAAAATTCTTCTTTTTTGTGTTTGTCGATAAAGTGTTCAAACTTTTTTGTTACATGTTCTACTACTATCATTTTTCTCTCCTATATCTATATTATTTTGTATTTGACATACATTTTAATCATACTAGATATTTTAGCATTACACAACTTTTTTAATATAAAAAATAAACCGTTTGGTTTGTTTTTAGCTATTACATTCGTAACAAATTCCTGATTTATCAAGGTAAGAATTTAGTTTATCCTTTAAATTGTCAACTCTTTCTTTTGTCCAATACTCACTTGGTTCATCATACCCTTTAGTATCATAAGCAGTTTCATCATCAAATCCTAAAATTTTTCCATTACTCATAAATATTACCGCAGGAACATAAACTCTAGGATTTCCTTCTTCGTCTTCAGGTGAATAATCTTTTAAAATATTTACAATTGTCTGATAATTTTTGGTATTATCCTGTCTATCTTCTCTGATGTTATAATACATAATTTCTGGTATATTTCTATCTTTGGCTAATTCATTTAAGTAAACTGTATATTGCTGGCACCATTTGCATTCTGGAAATCCTAAATATACAACTCCTGTTCCATCTTCTAATGTATCAATAACTTCATCAATATTTGCATATCTAAATTTATTATCTTTATCTACTAATGTGTATTCTTCTGAAAACTTTTCTGCATCACTTTTTACTGTTTGTTCTTCGTTTTTATTACCTACAAGCAGAAAAATAATTATAGCTATTAGTATAACAATAATAATTCCCATTGTAATGATAATACCTTTGTTTTTCATTTTACTTCACCTCATCCTGATATTACCATAAAATAATTTTAAATAAAATAAATTACAACTAAACTTTGCGTTTACCTTCTATTTTTTCCTTATGTCTCTTTTTCCATTCTTTAATTTGTTCTAATCTTTGTTTGAATTTTATTTCATTTCCTAGTACTCCGGGATGATAATATGTTTTTCCAAGTAAGGATTCTGGTAAGCAATCCATAGTTGTTAATTTGTCTTTTGTATCATGTGCAAATTGATAACCTTCTCCATAATGCAAATTTTTCATTAATTTTGTTGGAGCATTGCGAATCACCAAGGGTACAGGTTCTGCTAGCATTTTTTTGGCATCCGCACTTGCTAGTTGGTAAGCAACATCACAGGAGTTTGATTTTGGTGCTAAGGACATATATATTACTGCTTCTGATAAGTGAACATTGCATTCTGGCATACCAATAAAGTGGCAGGCATGATAAACATTAATCGCAACATTTAAAGCATTGGTATCAGCAAGTCCTATATCTTCAGCTGCAAATCTTGTAATACGTCTTGCAATATAAATTGGATCTTCTCCTGCTTCTAACATTCTAGCAAGCCAATACACTGCAGCATCTGGATCACTATTTCTCATCGATTTATGTAATGCTGAAATAATATTATAATGCTCTTCTCCATTTTTATCATATAATAACGTTTTCTTTGTCAAGCAATCTTCAAGGATATCTTCTGTTACTTTTAAAGTTCCATCTTTCTCTTCTTCCGCATTGGTAATAATCATATCTAATGTCGTTAGTGCGCTTCTAGCATCTCCATTGGAAAAAGTAGCAATGGTTTTTAAATCTTCTTCTTTGATATCTATTTTTTCTTTTCCAAAACCTTTTTCAGATGTGATTGCTCTTTTTAAAAGTATTAGTATGTCTTCAATGGATAGTTCCTTTAACACAAACACTCTGCATCTAGAAAGAAGGGCGTTATTAATTTCAAAAGATGGATTTTCTGTTGTTGCACCAATTAGTATAATAGAGCCTTTTTCTACAAATGGTAAGAAGGCATCTTGTTGGGCTTTATTGAATCTATGAATTTCATCGACAAATACGATTGTTCTGATACCTAATTGTTTATTTTTTTCAGCATCTTCCATGACTTTTTTTATTTCTTTGATTCCACTTGTTACTGCAGAAAAAGTAATAAATTCTGATTTTGTTTCGTTGGCAATAATTCTAGCTAAGGTTGTCTTTCCTACTCCAGGTGGTCCCCAGAAAATCATAGATGAGATGTTGTCACTTTCTATCATTCGTCTTAGTAATTTGTTTTCACCTATTAAATGAGTTTGTCCTACTACTTCCCTTAATTTTGTTGGTCTCATACGTGATGCAAGAGGTTCATTCTTTGGTCTTTCAAATAAAGAAGTCTGTTCCATAGTACTCCTCCTTTTTAGTCTTATTTTATCACAATATAAAAAAATCTATAAGGTATAATATAGATTTTATTCTTCTTTGTTTTTATAAATTTTATAAGAGACTTTGTAACTGATAAAATATATGATAAAACTTAGTATTACAAGAATTATCCAGCCAAAACTTTTTAGTGTATTTTCTAATTTTTCAATATCAACTGAAAGTCCAGACTCTTTTATAAGAAATCCTACTCCAGCTCCTATAAGCGCTATCACAAATAATACAATAAACATTTGGATTCTTCCTTTTTCTGCTCCCCATTTAAAAATACTAGGAATTTGAATTGCTTGTATAAGTGATACTCCAAATAGTCCTCCAATTGAAGTGGAAAGTAATGTATCTATGTTTATATCTATAACATTATCTGGTCTTACATAATTCATCATATTACCAATTAATAATGTTAATACAAATCCAAGTAAGCTTCCTAATATAGTTGCTCCAATAGCCAAAACATATTTTTCTAAAACAATTTCTTTTCTAGTAACTGGTAAAGTTAAAATATATTTATTAGATTTTGACATTTCATCATAGCTAAATGTTGATAAAGAAATCATACCAACTATAATTCCAATCACTACTGAACCCCAGTATATTGCATCAGTACCGATTATCGCAATACCACAAAACAATACAACAATAATTAATGTGGTTTTATAACTTGCTAAATTGTATAAGTCCTTTTTTAATAATCCTTTTATCATAACTATCTTTCTCCTCTTATATAAAATAACATTATATCTTCAATAGATGGCTTATCTATTGAACTAATATTATATTTCTTTTTAATCTTATTCTTATCCGATGTAAGTACCTCATATTGATATTTACTTTTTCTATAACTGATATAATCATCTTCAGAAATCTTTGCAAACTCTTCTTTACTACATTTAATAATACCATAATTTTCTAACAATTCATTTGTTGGAACATTTAAAATTGTTTTACCTCTATCAATAAAAATTATATAATCAGAAATATGTTCTAAATCAGTAGTGATGTGTGAAGATAATAAAATTGATCTTGTTTCATCTTCTTCAATATATTTTCTAAATATATCAAGTATTTCACTTCTTACAACTGGATCAAGTCCACTTGTTGGTTCATCTAATATTAGTAATTTGGGATGATGAGAGATAGCTGTTGCAATTTTTAATTTCATCTTCATACCACTTGAAAAATCTTTAATTAATTTGTCACTTGGTAAACCAAATTGCTTTAACAATTTATTGTATTTTTCTTCATCCCAGTTTTTATAAAACTCTTTCATAACTGAATTTATATATTTAGGTGTTAGATAAGTAGATAAGAAACTATCCTCTAATACTACACCAATATTTTGTTTTATTTCTTTTTCATTTTGATTAATATCTTTATTAAATATTTTTACAGTACCTTCTGATTTTATAATATTTAATATTGACTTAATTGTTGTCGTTTTACCAGCACCGTTTTCCCCAATTAAACCTACAATAGAGCCAGCTGGAACATCAAAACTTATTTTGTCTAATAAAAAGCCATCATATTTTTTAGTAACATTTTTAATTTCAATATTATTCATCTACAATTCCTCCTCAAAAATCATTTTAAATAATTCACTAATTTCCTCTTTAGAAATATTAGAAAGTTTAGATACTTCATAAATCTTTTCTATATAATCCTGAACTTCTTTTAATTTCTCTTCTTTGATTAAATCCAAATTTTTAGGTGATACATAACTTCCTTTTCCTTGCACCGTTTTAATAAAACCTGCTTTTTCTAATTCATCATAAGCACGTTTAACAGTCAAAAAACTTATTTTCAAATCATTGGCTAAACTTCTTACAGATGGTAACATTTCTCCTTCTTTAAGTTCGTTAGAAAAAATTGCTTCTTTTATGGCATTCTCTATTTGTTCAAATATTGGAATACCACTACTATTAGTAATAATAATATTCATTTTTTCACCTCACTGTTTCATCTGTTATGTTTTAATTATAACACTTTATAACAGTTTGTCAATACCATACAATATAGAAATTAAAAAAAACTACTAAATTAGTAGCTTTAATCCATTTTATTGAAATTACTATTTAGATAATTATACCATAAAAAGAGCAAACTAAAAATCATGTTTCATTAGTTTGCTTTATAAAATAATTTTAAAATATTTTATTTGACAAAAAATATACCATAAATTACAATTAATGCAAAAAATATTAATATTCCTGTACCTATTACTAAATATATCCTAATTATACTTTTTACATTTTGTGAATCTCGATACAATGAATCAACCTTTTTTCGATTAATTTCTTTTATGATAGAATTAGGAATTGATCTATCTTTCACTAATTCATCTATACTAATTTCAAAAAGATCAGACAATTCTTCTAATTTATCCATTTCAGGAGTTGTTTCTCCTAATTCCCATTTACTTACTGTTTGTCTTGCAACGTTTAATTTATTTCCTAATTCTTCTTGTGAAAGACCTGCTGCTTTTCTTAATTTTATTAATTTTTCATTAAATTTCAATTTCAATCATTCCTTTCATTTTTTAGATACAAAGAGCTCTTTAAATATCTGATATAATTATAATATTTTACCGCACTTATATCTACCATTTAGAACTGGAAATATGTCCCTCAAACATAACATTTAATATTTTAAGAGTTGTTTTAAAAAATATTATTACTATCTTTTACAATTTGATCTACATTACTTTCAACATTTTTTATATCTTCTTCATTTAGTTTTCCGAAAACAATATTTTTCCTTTTTTCATCATTTAATTGTTTTAACATTCTGTATTCTTTTAATTCTTTATTTTTGGCTTCAAAAGATTCTTTTAATTCAAATCCAAAATGTTCATACATTGGTACATTTGATTCTGTAAAAGTTTCTAGTACAATACTACTATTTGTTTTAGAAGCATAATCAAATAATTCTTCTAACATTTTTCTAGCAATTCCTTTACCACGCATATCTTTTGCAATCGCAAATTGAAGTATGTAATAAGGATTTTTACAGTATTTTTTATACCATTTACTGCTATGAACTTCTTCAATAGGTTTTATATTATTTTGTAACAGCTCTTGTTCTTCTTTCGACAATGACTTTAATATTTTATTGGATTTTAAAGCCATTAAAATTCTTTGTATTGAAAAAAGGTTTTTGGCTTGTATTCCAACTATTGCTCCAGTTATATCATCATCAAATATGTATATATCCCCTTTTTTATAAAAGTACAACAATTCCATATATAGTATATTAGTTGCAATACTTTTTCCTTTTTCTTTATTAAAACCTTTAAACATTTGGTGCATTTCTTCTTTTCCCCAAAATTGTTCTATCATAAATTCTGACAGTTTTTCCAATTCACTTTCATTGATTCTTCTCATATCTTTTGAACTCCTTTATAATACTCATTTAATATTCTTGCCAATTCTTTTGGATTTTCTTCATTTACAATGTGTCCAGTATTTTTAATAATTTCTAATTTTGAGTCTTTAATATTTTCTGATAAATAATATGCAGATTTGATATTTGCACTATCTTTTTCACCACAAATTATTAATGTTGGACATTTAATATATCGTACTCTATTACTAAAATCTAATTTTTTCATAGTATTTCCTAAAATAAAGGTATCTTTTTTATTAAAAGCCATATTCTCAAATATTGATTTTGGTAAAAATCTAAAAACAACATTTTGAATACTAAACATGATTTTTGGTACTTTATGTGGAGTTCCAATTAAAACTAATGAATTAACTTTATTTGGAAAATCTAAAGCATAATTTAGTGCTAATATACCACCTAATGAAATACCACATAAATCAACTTTTCCATCAATATTATTACAATAACCAACAAAAGAAGAATATAAATTTTGATAACTTGCCTCTTTTTTATTAAGAATTGATGATAAATCAGGATATAATATATTTCCCTTTTCTTGCATACATTTAACTGTTTCGTCCCAACTATTTCCTTTATGTCCTGATCCATGAATAAATATTTGTTTCATTTTCTCTCTCCAATCATAAACATAGATACTCAAAGTATGTATAAATCCTTTTTAAATTGCCTTATAGAAGGCAATCATTTATTTTTCATAATATGGCAACTTATCAATTTTTTCTAGCATTTCTTCATCATAAAGTGGTAATCCCATTTTACCTAACATTATAGTTACAAATTCATAACGATTCTTTATATCGTTAACATTCCCTGGGAAAAGCGAGGGAACCATCCATAAATCCGTTAATATTAATAGTTCTGCCAATTCCCTTGGTTGATCTGTTTTTATAGAACCGTCTTTTTGTCCTTCTTCTATCAACTCTAACCAATAAGGAAGTAAATTTTGATAATTAGATTCAAACATCTTAGCTAAAATTTGAGGATTTTCTAAAAGTGGTAATGCTTGATTTGTTAATTCTATCATTTGTTCGTTAGATTGATTAAGGTTAATCACATATTTCATCTTTTCAAGACCATTTAAATCGTTACGCTTTTTAACTATTTCAAAAGGATTATTATTGACAAACATTGTGTCACCAAGTACATCCATTATTTCCTCTTTAGATTTAAAATGATGATATATTGCCCCTTTTGTCATTCCTAACTCGTCTGCAATATCTTGAATTTTAGTATTATCATACCCTTTTTCTAAAAATAATCTTTGCGATACTTCTAATATTTTTTCTACCGTTATTTCAGGATATTTATTTCTTGACATAGTTTACCTCCAATATACATACTCTTGGTATGTATAAATTATATATTAAATATTATGTCATTGTCAAGATATACATACTTAAAGTATGTAAAAAAGATTATCAACTAAGATAATCTAATCAACAAATTATAAATTGTCATTTATTTCTTTTTATTAAAATTATTGCTAAAATTAGCGTAATTACTATAACTACAATTGGGGCAACTTTAAAGAATATCCATTCAAATGAATGCCATATTGTTCCAATAACGCTCCATTCAGGATCACTATAATCCCAAGATTGATATGGACTACCTAATATAGCTAATATTATAAAAAGTAATATAATACACACATCCAAAACTATTAAAAAATTTATTGTTCTTTTCCTTTTTTGTTTTTGTTTCCTAGATAGTTGTTCATTTATAATTTCTAATTTTTCTGATATTACTTTTATATCATTCTTTTCTTTTTCTTCAATGTTTTCACCTAGAATTTCACTAACTGGAGTTTCAAAAACTTCTGATATAGATATAAGCATTTCAGCATCTGGAACAGATAATCCTGATTCCCATTTAGATATTGTTTGTCTAACAACATTTAACTTAACACTTAATTCTTCTTGTGAAATACCTTTATTCTTTCTTAAAGTTTTTAAATTATCCTTTAACATAAAATTTCCTCCTTTCGTTAATTCAATTCTATGATAAAAAACGCATTGCTACAAGCAATGTATTTTAACATTTCAACAAATTGACTATCTAAGTTTTGTCAATACTAAATTTATAAAAATATTATACCACGT
>ENA-OROM01000419-OROM01000419.1-human-gut-metagenome-genome-assembly--contig:-NODE-419-length-55782-cov-6.066323_pt1 | contig 55782 bp, 59 predicted proteins | sample MGYA00242129_ERZ509050 | MGnify/ENA primary metagenome ERZ509050 (study PRJEB26280, sample SAMEA2338701) | human gut metagenome | biome: human gut; feature: human-associated habitat; material: faeces...
CTATTTTTTTCTTCATTTCAGGCTCCTTGGGTGGTCGTCCTTTTCGTTGTGCGACCAATCCCTGATACCCTTTAATTTTATAGCATCTAACCCACTGATACAAGAGTCCAGCGTTAATTCCTGCAGAAATAGCTGTTTCCTTATTTGACGCACCAGCTAATACTTTGGCTACAAGTTCATATTTCTCTTCTGCTGACCAAGTTTTTCTCTGATTTTTATGTCTTAATGCTTCTGGACCACATTTATCTTCTATCCGAACCCAAACTCGGATTGTATTGTGGAAATTTTTTTCTGTTATATCTTTAGGCGTTTCAGGCCATTTCCCTTGTCGATATAATTCTACACACTGTCTTTTGAACTTATAGCTGTATTTCATTAAAATACCCCCAATACTGGGTGTCCAGTATTGGGGGTACATATCAAAGCTGTGCGGTTATTTTGTGCTTATGCTTAAGAATGTTCAGTAACCTTTTGGTAACTGAAGCACTTTTTTGTGCATACTTTACAGAAAAGCTGAAACAGCATATTATAATATAGGTAATGGATAGTAGTTATCTATTTTGTGAAGTTAATGTTAAAAATGCAATTACAATGACGCAAGCTATATTTCATATGCTATAATATACAAGCAGTAATGAGTTTTTTAGGGGGTTATCAGTATTTTAGAATTTAAACCTGTAACATTGGCACAAAAGCCTTTGTTTGAAAGCTATATATCAAAATCACATCAAAATGGCAGCGAATGTGCCTTTTCCAATCTTTTTGTCTGGCGTGACTGCTATCATATTTATTGGTGCGTAGCGCACGATTTCCTTTTGCTGAAGGTTAAACGCAACAACGTTGATTTTTACATTCAGCCTTTTGGCGGACGCGATGAGGATTTGCCGCGTCTGATGCAGGAGTTGAAGGAGGAGCATCAGGGCAAGCCTTTTGAGATGCATGGTATCTATGATTTTACCAAGGAGCGCTTTGAGCGCGTGATGCCGGGTCTGACATATGAAGAAGACCGCGACAACTGGGATTATGTATATCTGCAGGAAAAGCTGGCAACGCTTTCCGGCCGCAAGCTGCACGGGCAGAAGAATCACTACAATGCTTTTGTTAAGGCGCATCCGGATTTCGTTTATGAGCCGATTACTATGGATAATATGATGGAATGCCTGAACTTCGGCGAGCGCTGGTGCGATGAGCATATGGCGGAGGATCCTTCGCTGCTGTGCGAAAAATATGCTATTCAGGAGGCCTTCCTGAGCTTTGAACAGCTGGAGCTGCGCGGTGGTGCTATCCGTTTCGACGGTAAAATCCAGGCCTTCAGCTTTGGCAAGAAGATTAACGACGATACAGCGGTGCTGCATGTAGAAAAGGCGCGTCATGATGTACGCGGCTTGTATACTGCTATTACCAAGGAGTTTGCCGCTCATGCCTGGACGGATGTAAAATATCTCAACCGTGAGGAGGATATGGGACATCCCGGTCTGCGTGAGGCAAAAATGGCGCTGCATCCGGAATTTATGGTGAAAAAATATAATGTAATTATTGGGTGAGGTAGCTTATGATTTACCGTGTCTTGAGCAAGGAGCGTATGTACCTGGCGGAAGAGCTTTGGGATTACTGCTTTGAAAAAAAGACGGAGCCTTTCTTTCAGTACTATTTTGAGCAGTACTGCGGCAAGGACAATATGGTTATCGGCGGCTTTGATAAGGTCGGCGAGGAAGAAAAGCTGCGCACGATGCTGCACGTCAATCCTTACATGCTGCGTTTGCGCGGGCAGGAGATGCTGGTGCCGTATCTTGTAGGAATTGCCACCGCTCCGGAAGCACGTGGACAGCACCTTTTGCGTCCGCTTTTGGAAACTGCTTTTGAGGTGCTGCGTTCACAGGGCTTTCCCTTTGTGACGCTGATGCCTATAAGTGCCGGAATTTATCTGCCGTACGAATTTGCTTATTGCTATTATCGTCATGAATACAAAATGCCTTTGGCAAAGCTGCAAATTCCTGCAATTGGTGATGACCTGTCGGTAGAACGTCTGGACTTAGTTTCCTTGTTGCAATCTGTGACTGAGGAAAAAGCTCAGCCTTGCAATCCTTTGGCAGATATTTACGCAAGTGTTACCGCAGCGTGGAACGGCGTGCCGCAGCGCACTGCTTTTCAATGGCGCAAGCTTTTGTCTGTAGTTACGCAGGAAAACGTGTTGTGCGCTGTTGTCTATCGCGCGGGGAAAGCAGTTGGCTATATACTTTACTCACTGACTGACGGCACGTTCAACGTGCAGGAGCTGCTTACGCAGGATGCTGCGGCGAAGAACCGTCTGCTGCAATATGCCGCAGGACACAGGAGCGAGGCGCAGGAGTTTTGCTGGCTGGCGGAGCCTTGGGATAAAACATATCTTAGCTTTGCGGACCAGGCGCTTACAGGCAGACTGCAGCCGTTTATGATGGCGCGCTGTCTTGATGCGCGTTTGGCGCTCGCCAAGCTGCCGGTAGCAGCAAGCATGAGCAGCGGCAGCGTTGTCATGCTGCTTACGGATAAGATGATTGAGCGTAATAATCATCTGCTGCAGCTGCGCACGTCACCGGGCAAGCTGGAGGCAGTCAGCACGCTGGAGCAGGAGGAGGTTACCATGGACATGGGCACCTTTACCCAGCTTTACTTCGGTGCGTTCAGCGCTACGGAGCTTTGGGAAGCAGGGCGCATCAAATGCAGCGATGTGCGGAAGCTGCAGCTGCTCGACGAGCTCTTTCCTAAATGCCGCACTTATAATAACGAATATTTTTAAGTTTATGCAGGCTGCTTGGTAATCCGGCAGCCTGTTTTTCAACAGAAAAACCCATGCCTTACTTAACGTAAAGCATGGGCTGATTTTTTGTCTGTACAGAATTTATTGTGCTGTAATTTGTTTTTCCATAACGTTATAGGCTACATCACCGTCATGCGGCTGACCATTGACCGTAACATTACCATGGAAGGCTGCAATTTTAGTCTTCCAGCAGTAGCTGCCGCTGTCTGCGGTAATCTTATTGCTGCTGTCATTAAAAACAAGATTGCCGTTTACATAGGCAGTTCTGTCGGAATGATATACATCTACCTTATCGCAGGCAAAGCTCATATCGCCGAAGCTCAGATGAATGTTACCCTGTCCGTGAACCTCCATAGCATAAAGAAGCACCTTGGTAGCATCGCCGGTAATGGTTAAGGTTGTGTCATGTGCCGGAAACTGTACAAAAACGTGTCCCTGCAGGTCATATACGCCGGTGAGCGGATTAAATGTGCGGCTGTCACTCTTGATTACCGGGTCGGCAAAGCACATAGAAGGCAGCATCATAACAAGCATAGTTAATATTAAAAGAAATTTCTTCATGAATAAATCACCTCTTGTAGCATGAAAAACAGGAGAAATTTTTAGTGTACTCTTTATTATAGTATTTTTAGAGAATCGGCGCAAGCGTTAAAAAAGATTTTTTTAGAAAAAAAGAGGATTTTTCCTTTATACATTGAATATAAATTATGTGTGATATAGTAGTTGGAGGCGGAGAGGGTAATGAACGGAGATTTTGAAAACTTTAAAGAGCAGGTGCGCAGCACAGCTGATATGGTAGAAATAATCTCCGGTTACGTGCCGTTGAAAAAGAAAGGGCAGAACTACTGGGGCTGTTGCCCGTTTCACGGGGAAAAAACACCGTCCTTTTCGGTGAACCCCGGCAAGAGCATGTTTTATTGCTTTGGCTGCCATGAGGGCGGAGATATTTTTAAGTTTATTATGAAAATCGAAAACTGCAGCTTTATGGATGCATTAAAGCTGTTGGCCGGCAGATACGGTATTCCGATACCGGAAAAGCAGAAGACGGCCGCCGAAATTGCGCGCGAGAAACAAAGGGACAGCATTTATAGTGCTAATGAACTGGCGTCAAAATTTTTTCAGGCTTGTCTTACAAAAACTGCTTACGGTGAACCTGCCCTGGCTTATCTTGCAGGGCGCGGAATCGGCAAAGAAATTATTGCCGGCTTTGGCATAGGCTATGCGCTGAATAATTTTACCGCGCTTGTCAGCTCTCTTGCTAAGCGCGGCTGTCAGCCGCAGGTGCTGGAGGCTGCCGGACTGGCGGCCCGTGGGCGCGACGGCTATTATGACAAGTTCCGCAACCGTGTGATTATTCCTATCCGCGATGCGCGCGGACGTATAGTCGGCTTTGGCGGCAGAGTGCTGGACAACAGCACGCCTAAATATCTGAATACAGCGGAAACGCAGTGGTTTAATAAGCGAAGGCTGCTTTTTGGTCTGGATATAGCTTTGAAGGCTATCCGCAAAAGCGGTCGGGCTGTAGTTGTCGAAGGTTATATGGATGCTATCAGCTTGCATGTGGCAGGCTTTGATAATGTTGTAGCATCTATGGGAACGGCCTTTTCCCAGGAGCAGGCTAAGCTGCTGCAGCGTCTGGCGGATGAAGTAATCTTCTGCTATGACAGCGACAGCGCAGGCCGCAAGGCTTCGGTGCGTGCCGTGAGCATTGCTCGGGAAGCAGGCTTGAAGGTACGCATAGCAGGTGTACCTGATGGCAAGGATCCCGACGAATATGTACGTCAGCATGGCAGCGCTGCTTTTGCACAGGTGCTGGCGGCGGCGCAGAATGGTATTGATTTTCAAATAGATGAAACTATCCTACAAAATAATATTGCTAATTTAGCAGGAAAAGTAGAGGCTGTGTCGAATATACTACCATTCCTATTAGAATGTCAAAATGAAATTGAAGCGTCGGAGCATATCCGAAGGCTGGCACAGCGGCTGACTATTGATGAAGGCCTGATTGCGGAAGAATACCGCAAGGCAGCACGCAGAGGTGGCAGACAGCAGACTGGGCAGCCGACGGTGATTCCGGAGGAAAAAAGCGCCGGTATCGGTCAGCAGGCGGAAGAACTGCTTCTGAGATTGCTTTTGGAGCAGCCGCAGATGTGTGACGAATGTCGTGCGGAGGTAAAGGAATCAGGCTTTGAAGATGCTGTGCTGGCACAGCTGTTTGACAGGTTGTGCGAGCTTGGCACCGCTTATACAACGGATAAGCTGAATAATGTCCTGGACGACGCGGCGCAGACAGCGCTGGCACGTATTTTGGCACATCAGCTTCCGGAGGGAGATATGGATAAGCTTATGCAGGACTGCCTCAGGCAGATGCGGCGGCTTCGTCTGGAAAAAGAATATGAAAAGCATCGTCTGCTGGCGGATGAATACGAAAGATCGGCAGATGAGCGTTTTCTCAGTGAATTAATGGAAAGTCAAAGGATAAAGAATGAAATCAAAAAACTCTATGGAAACCAAAATAAATAAGGAAGGAGGGGACACCATGGCTGCAGCTACTAAAATAACGCAGGAGCAAATTGATGAGCTTATCCGCAAGGGTAAGGCTAATAAGGGTGTTCTCACCTATGGCGATGTAATGAACCTCACCAATACTTTGGAAGATATCACGCCCGAAGATGTTGAGCATATCTATGAGGTTATTACACGTAAAGGTCTGGAGCTTGTTGATGATGACAATGCCTCCGACGAAGATATACTGCCTTTGGTAGGAAACGACGAAGATAATGATGAGCCCAGCAGCAGCGAGCTGGAAAACATGAGCGTTCCCGAAGGCATCAGCATTGACGATCCTGTACGCATGTATCTTAAGGAAATCGGCAGAGTACCGCTGCTTATCGGTGAGGATGAGGTTAAGCTCGCTAAGCGTATGGACAAGGGCCGTCAGGCAGAGCGTATTCAGCGCGGCAGAATGATTGAGCTGGAGGAGCCTGCTTTTACTGCTGAGGACAGCGGCAGCACATTGGTTGAAAAGCTGCGCGAGAGCTTGAAAGAGGAATGGCAGATTACCAATATGCGTTCTGTTTTCCGTGTAGCGCAGATGATTAAAAAGCGTCAGAGCGTAGGTCAGCCTTATACTGTTGACGATTACGAGGACCTGATTTTTGAATTTACCAAAGATGAGCGTCTGCATCTGCAGCGCCTGATGGCAGAACAAAGATGTCTGATTCCGGGCTGTGAGCAGTTCGTAGTAACGCGTGAAACAAGCGATTTAGATGATCACAAGCTTTATCAGATTAAGGCTATTCTCAACGAGCTCAGAGAGCGTATGAGTGACGGCAGAGAAAAGGATTCTGCTGTTGTTGAAGCTTACTGCAATCTGGATGAGGATTTCGAAAAGCTGTTGAAAGCAGTTGCGCATCAGGGCGACGAAGCTAAGCAATGCTTGTCCGAAGCCAACCTGCGTCTGGTAGTAAGTATTGCCAAGCGTTATGTCGGTCGCGGTATGCTGTTCCTGGATTTGATTCAGGAGGGTAACCTGGGCCTGATTAAGGCTGTAGATAAATTCGATTATAACAAGGGCTTTAAATTCAGTACCTATGCTACATGGTGGATTCGTCAGGCTATTACCCGTGCGATTGCCGATCAGGCACGTACTATCCGTATTCCCGTACATATGGTGGAAACCATTAACAAGCTCATCCGTGTTTCCCGCCAGCTGCTGCAGGAGCTTGGCCGCGAGCCTTTGCCGGAAGAAATTGCCAAGGAAATGGATACCTCCGTTGACAGAGTGCGCGAGATTATGAAAATTGCGCAGGAGCCTGTTTCTCTGGAAACTCCTATCGGTGAAGAAGAGGATTCGCATCTGGGCGATTTCATTGAGGATCACGATGCACCGGCACCTGCCGATGCTGCTTCCTTCACTTTGCTGCGTGAGCAGCTGGAGGAGGTTCTGGAAACGCTTACTATCCGTGAAAAACGGGTATTGGAGCTGCGCTTTGGTCTGGAGGACGGCCGTAGCCGTACTTTGGAAGAGGTTGGCCAGCATTTTGGCGTTACCCGTGAGCGTATCCGTCAGATTGAGGCTAAGGCATTGCGCAAGCTGCGTCATCCCAGCCGCAGCAAAAAGCTGAAGGACTTCTTGGAATAATAGTTGACAAACAACTATATCTATTATAAAATAATACTGTTTGGTAGCTTGCATGGGCCTATAGCTCAGTGGTAGAGCCGCCGGCTCATAACCGGCTGGTCGTAGGTTCGAACCCTACTGGGCCCACCAATACCTTACATCAGCAAAACGAAGTGAACGCAGGTCGAAAGGCCTGCGTTTTTAATTCTATGAGTTGACATTTATCTGCTTATAGTGACATAATTAAATAGTTATCAAGAATATGGATTCATTTCACTGAATAAGTTTGAATAATTACCAAGGAGGCAAGAATGTTTACTTTAAAAAATGGTGACGGTATGGTTTGGCCTGACGGTAAGCGTATCGCCGTGATGGTTACCTTTGATTTTGATGCGGAGCTGCTGCGTAAATCTGTAATCGGCAAGCGAACAATCGGCTTTTCCGATACAAGCAGAGGTCAGTATGGTCCTGATGAGGGCTTGAAGCGTTGTCTGGATATGCTTGAACGGCAACAGCTCAAAACTACCTTTTTTGTTCCCGGCCGCATTGCGGAGCTTTATGCAGATAAAGTTCAGCAAATAGCGGATGCAGGACATGAACTTGCCTATCACGGCTATCTGCACGAAGCCTCTGTAGATATGCCTGCTGATGAGGAAAGAGAGAATATGGCCAAGAGTGAGGCGCTTCTGGAAAAAATAAGCGGCCGCAAGGTTGTCGGCTATCGCGGTCCGCTGGATTTATTGCCTAACTGTGCCATGCAGCTGATGGCTGAACGTGGATATTTATACGGTTCTACACTTAAGGATTGCGACTGGGCGTATGTGCATGAGGACTACCCGCTTGTGGAGCTTCCTACTGAGCCTACGCTGGATGATTTCTCCTGGTTCTATTTTTCCTATGCTGATGAAGCTACTATCACCTGCAGTTATCCGGTGGACTATGTTTACGATATCTGGAAGGATAATTTTGACGAGCTTGCCAATGAGGGCGACAAAATTTTTGTGCTCAAGCTGCATCCGCAGCTTATCGGCCGCAGCAGCCGCGTGCGCATGCTGGAACGCTTTATTGCCTATATGAAGGCGAACGGCGCATGGCTTGCAAGCTGCGAAGATGTAGCGCGTTACGTAAAGGAGTTTTATGCTAAACGTGCGGAAGGAGGCGAAGCATGATGAACTGGAACTGGCCTGATAATAAGCGCATTGCTTTACTGCTTTCTTTTGATATCGATGCGGAAACTCTGTGGCTTACACGCAACGATATCAATGAACGTCATCTGGTGCACATGTCCCGTGGTCTTTATGCCACGAAGCAGGGTTTGCCGCGCATCCTGAAGATGCTGGAGGAGGAAGGTCTTAAGGCAACCTTTTTCACTACTGCCTATACTGCGGAGATTCATCCGGAAATCATTCAATACATTGCAGCACAGGGACATGAAATCGGCTATCATGGTTATCTGCATGAAGTAAAGGATACCTATGAAGAAGAAAATGCGCTGATGGATAAGGTTGATGCTATCTTCCGCAGCCTTACCGGCAAACGTCCCGTAGGTGTGCGTATGCCTGATGGTATCTTGCATGATTTTCATAAGCAGCTCTGGCTGGACCGCGGTTGCATCTATTCCTCCAACTGGCGTAACAATGACGGGCCTTTCCTGCTGCAAATAGACGGCAAGGAAATACCTATCGTTGAGCTGCCGAAGGATGGTATTGTCGATGATACCTCCTATGACATGTACACGCTGCAGCATCCTGAGCATTATTACCTGCGCAGCGGACGCGAAATGGTGCAGATTTGGCAGGATGAGTTTGACGGCCTGGCAGACGAGGGCCGCATCATTAACTTTGTTATGCATCCGCAGTTTATCGGTCGTCCGGGATATGTTCGTGCATTGCGTTCATTTATTCATTATGCAAAAGAAAATGGAGCCTGGATTACTACTGACGAAGCCTGCGCTAAACATGTTTTAAAGCAGAAGGGTTATGATATTGAGGTTCATTACTGATTGAAAAAAATCTGTTGGCAGTGTCGTTGATTCTATGGTATAATAATTCATTATATGAGCAAGTTTACTCATTAAATGTACGGAGTAAACAGATATTAAAAATTGAGAGGGGTTTTTCTAATGAAAAAGTTTACAATGAAAAGTATTTTTGCTTTCTTGGCAACAGCAATGCTTGCCATGATGCTGGTAGGCTGCGGTAGCGAGAAAAAAGATGCTGCAGCTGATGCAGGCAAGGGTGACAAATGGGTTGTTGCTATCAACTCCACCTTCCCGCCGTTTGAATCCGTAAAGGAAGGCACCAAGGATTACCAAGGTGTTGATATTGATATCGCTCACTACATCGCCAAGAAGATGAACAAGAAAATCGAATTCACCGATATGAAATTCGCTTCTTTGGTACCTACTCTGCAAAGTGGCCGTGCTGATGTTATTATCTCTGCAATTTCTCCGACTTCCGAGCGTGAAAAGGTTGTATCCTTCTCCAAGCCTTATTATTTCCCGATGAAGGCTATTCTCTGCAAAAAGGGTGCAGGCTATGACGCTATGGATAAACTGAAGGGTAAAAAAGCCGGTGCTTCTATGGGTACTACCTATGCTAAAGAGCTGAAGGCTGTCGGCGGTATCGAAGTTGTTGAAATGGATACTACTCCGCTGGTTGTTCAGGATATTAAAAACGGTCGTTTGGCTGCAGGTCTGTTTGATTCTTCCCAAGCTGCTGTTTTCGTAAAACAAAATCCTGATCTGGAGCTGCACGTTCTGCAGGGAACTGTGGTAAAAGACGATACCTTTGCTATTGCGCTGCCGAAGGATTCCAAGGATGTTGAAAAAATCAACGAAATCCTGAAGGAAATGCGCACCAATGGCGAGCTGCACAAAATTCTCGTAGCTCATCTGGGTGAAGAAGGCACTAAAGAATATGAAGCTGCAATTGAAAAGCTGGATATTGCAAAGCTGTAAGAGGTGAATTGAGCAGATGTTAGATTTTTCCGTTCTGGAACCTTATATACCGCTTTTGGCAACCGCTGTCTGGATTACACTTAAATTCACTTTCTTCTCCACAATTATGGGCTTTTTCGGAGGCTTTATCCTGGCGCTGATAACCCTGTCCAAAAACAGAGTTCTTTCCTTCCTGGCGAAGGTTTATATTTCTGTCTTCCGCGGTACGCCGCTTTTAGTACAGCTGATGCTGATTTACTTTGCGACACCGCAGCTGACAAGCTATACTATTTCTGCCCTTGAGGCAGGCGTGCTTTCCTTCGGCCTGAACAGTGCCGCATATATTTCCGAAGCACTGCGCGGCGGTATTCTTGCTGTCGACAAAGGTCAGTGGGAGGGCGCAATGTCCCTGGGCGTGCCTAAGCATCGCTTCCTGCTGGATATTATTCTGCCGCAGGCTATTAAGAATGCTTTGCCTTCACTGGTAAACGAAAGCATTATGCTGCTGAAGGATTCCAGCCTTGTTTCCGTTATCGGTGTTGCCGATACGCTGCGTTGGGCTGATCTGATTCAGGCAAAAACCTTCCGTGCGTTTGAAGCCTTTATCGTAGCAGCTGCTGTTTATTATGTTTTGGTTATGGCCCTGAACTTTTTGGGTGGTTTGTTAGAAAAGAAGGTGCGCATCAGTGATTGAGATTCAACACCTGTCTAAAAGCTTTGGCAATTTAGAGGTCCTTAAGGATGTTTCCCTGACAATAAAAAAAGGTGAAGTTGTGACCATTATCGGTTCTTCCGGTTCAGGAAAATCTACGCTTCTGCGTTGTATCAATCTGCTGGAGCAGCCTACCGGCGGAGCAATTTTATTCGAAGGTAAGGACATCGTAAATTCCAAAATTAAAATTGAAGATATCCGCAAGAATGCCTGCATGGTGTTCCAGCATTTTAATCTTTTTGCTAATATGACTGTTCTGGAAAATATGACCTACGCTCCCCGCGTAGTCAACGGCGTTTCCAAGCAGGAGGCAAAGGAAAAGGCTATGAAGCTGTTGGCAAAGGTTAACCTTTCCGATAAAGCGAATGAATATCCCAGCCGTCTGAGCGGCGGTCAGAAGCAGCGTGTAGCGATTGCGCGTGCTTTGGCGATGGAGCCGAAGGTACTGCTTTTGGACGAGCCTACCTCCGCACTTGATCCGGAAATGGTCAAGGAGGTACTGGACGTTATCAAGCAGCTGGCCAATACCGGCATTACCATGGTTCTTGTTACCCACGAAATGGGTTTTGCCAAGGACGTTTCGGATACCGTTTATTTCATGGACGGCGGTTACCTGATTGAAAGCGGTACGCCGGATGAAGTATTCAACCATCCGAAAACGGAACGCGCGAAGAAGTTCCTTGCTTCTGTTTTGGTATAAGGATATACGAATGAAAATATTTATAATTAATCCTGACTTTGGGGTTACTCCTGAGCAGATGGCAGCACGCTGTCATCTGCTCAGTGCGCATGTAGGTCCTGATGTGGAGCTGCACATGGAGTGCCTTGTTGAAAATCATATTGAAATTGATTCTGCTCTTGATGCTGCGCTTGCTGCGCCCGAGATTATCAAAATGGCTGTGCGTGCGGAAAGCGAAGGCTATGACGCAGTGGTGCTGTACTGCTTCAGTGACCCCGCGGTGGATGCCTGCCGTGAGGTGGTAAGTATACCTGTAGTGGGCGGCGGTCAGGCTAGCTGTCTTCTGGCACCGCTGGTAGGCAGGCAGGCCGGGCTTTTGCTGGCAGATACGACACGCTATGCGGAAAAGCAGCTTTTTGTTGCTCAATGCGGTGTTGATCCTGCGCGTATTGCTGCAATTGGCGGCATTGAGGCCCGTGGTGTTGATTTGTGGGCGGAGCGTGAGCATGTATTAGACCTGCTTACGGAAGCCGGCAAAAATTTGCTGGCGGCAGGCAGAGTACAGGTACTGCTTTTGGGTTGCTTATCCTTTTTAGGTTTGGCGCACCCGCTCAGTGAGCGTCTGGGCGTTCCTGTTGTTGACCCGGCGGTGGCACCTGTGGCGCTAGCGGAATGCCTTGTGCGGCAGGGGCTCAAAACAAGCCGCAAGGCTTATCCTGCACCGCCGTTGCGCAAACGTACGTGGCAGAGCGGCCAATTATAAACAGCTTGCTTTTCTATAGGAAATAGTGTAAGATAATATTAGTATTAAAATCTTAAGAAGAGAGGTTACTGTTTTAATGAAAAAGAGCTTACTGACTTTGATTATGGCTTTGGTTATGGCTTTAGCTTGCGCAACCAGCGCGTTTGCTGCCGAAGAATTGGGATATGTAAATGTTGAACGTGTTTTCCGCAGCTATCCTGATATTCAGACTACTATGAGCGTTATCAATCTGGAGCGCCAAAAGGCTGAAAATGAATTCAACGAAAAGGCTCCGAAACTTGACGACAAGGGCAGACGCGAGCTGGGCGAAAAATTATCCGCTCAGGTAGATAAGAAGGAAGCTTCCCTGCTGAATCCTATCCGCGAAAAAATCCGCAAAACTATCGGCCAGGTAGCAAAAGCTCATGGCATTGCTAATGTAGTTGATGCAAGTGCTGTTGTATTCGGCGGCAAGGATCTGACTGAAGAAGTTATCGCTGCTGTTGCTCAAGGAAAATAAAGGCTAATGTTATTGAAGGCTGTCGCAGGCAAGCGACAGCCTTTTTTAATGAGTGTGTTATAATATAAGTAATTTTAGGCGAGGTGAAGCTGATGGCGCACTGTCCCTTTGATTTTTTCAGTGACGGAAAGAAACATAATATCTGCCTTGTTGGCGGCGGCGGTAAAACGACGGTTATGTACGAACTGGCAGCGGCATGGGCAGCCTGTGGGCGCAGGGTGCTGGCGCTGACAAGTACGCATATCCTGCAGCCTGCAGATGGCAGCTTTGCTGCGGACGCAGCAGCAGTACATAATTTGTGGCAGCAGCGGCGCTATGCTGTTATCGGTACACCGGAGCTTGCTACCGGTAAGCTGACGTTACCCCCGCAAAGCGTGTATGAAGCGCTGAAGCTGCAGGCTGACGTAATTTTGTGTGAGGCTGACGGCTCCAGACATCATCCCTGCAAGGTGCCTGCGGAGAATGAGCCTGTACTTTTGCCTGACAGTGACATAGTGCTGGCTGTTGCGGGGATGGATGCTTTGGGCCGCCCGTTAGCGCAGGCTTGCCAGCGTTCGCAGCTGGCGGCAGAGCTTTTAGGCTGCAGCGCAGAAAAAATCATTGATGCGCAAATGCTTGCTTCGCTGCTGCGTTCGGAGCAGGGAGCACACAAAAATGTCGGTAAACGCACTTTTTATATCGTTCTGAATAAATGTGATTTGCTACCTGCGGCGCAGCAGGAGGAAATGCTGCGGCTGTTAGTGGGTGCATGCATGGACGAGCATAGAATATGGCTTCGTGAAAGGGGAGAATAACAAATGCTGAAGATTATTGTACGCGGTGGCGGTGACCTGGCAACAGGCGTTATCCATCGCTTGTGGGGAGCGGGCTTCAAAGTTTTAGTGCTGGAATGCGCTAAGCCTGCGGCAATTCGTCGACAGGTAGCGCTGTGCGAAGCGGTGTATCAGGGAAGCGCTCAGGTAGAAGGTCTGACTGCAAGGCTGATAAACTCTCTTGCGGAGACAGATGCTGTCTGGGAGCGCGGTGAAGTACCAGTGCTGGTTGATGAAGCAGCGGATAGTGTGCATGCTTTTGCGCCTGATATTGTGATTGATGCGATTATCGCCAAGCGCAACCTTGGTACAAGCAGTACAATGGCACCGCTTGTTATTGCTTTAGGCCCTGGCTTCAGCGTGGGCGCTGATGCCGATGTAATTGTAGAAACGAAGCGCGGTCATAATCTGGGACGCATTATCCGCAGCGGCAGTGCTGCGCCGAACAGCGGCGTGCCCGGTAATATCGCAGGCTATAGTAAGGAGCGTGTGCTGCACGCACCCTGCGCAGGTGTTCTGCACGTTGTTCATGATATAGGCAGCATTGTGGAAAAGGGCGAAACTATTGCAACTATTACCGATGGCGCTAATCAGGTGGCGGTAAAGGCAACACTGTCCGGTCTGATTCGCGGCATGATTCGCGATGGCTTTGCTGTTACCGAAGGCTTTAAAATTGCCGATATCGACCCACGTAAAGAAGAACTGGCCAACTGCTTTACGATTTCGGATAAGGCACGCTGCATTGCCGGCAGCGTTCTGGAATTAGTCTGCCGTTATGCACAGGAGAAACAAAAATGAAGGATTTAATGAAAAAAATACAGGCGCAGGCTTTGGATTCGCAGCCTTGCTATCTTGTTGCATTGATTGAGAGTGAAGGCTCTACTCCGCGTACCAGCGGCGCTTATATGCTGGTCGGAGAAAAGGGTTTGCTTTACGGAACCATCGGCGGCGGCAGTATGGAATATGCGGCGCAGCAGCTGGCACAGCAGCGTCTGCGCTGCGGTGGCGGCAGCTTTGTCAAAACGTTTGACCTTTCTCCGGCAGCAGGTATGGCCTGCGGCGGCAGCTGTCAGGTGCAGTTCTGCTACCTGCCTGTGGGGGAAGAAACGGTGGACTTGGCAGAGGAAGCTCTTATTGCAATGAAGCAGCGTGCTCCCTGGTGGTTTTTACTGCCTTTGGGTGAAGGCAACGCACTGCCGCAAATAAAAAAGGACCTGCAGCTTGCAGGTCGCAGAGATGTAATCAATATAGATGGCTGCGCTTATTATGCGGAGCAGTATGATTATGACGGTGCGGTTTATGTTTTTGGCGCAGGTCATGTTGCGCGTGAGCTGGTGCCGCTTTTGAGTCATCTCGGCTTTAAATGCATCGTGCTGGATGACAGGGCGGAGTTTGCGGATGCGGCAGCCTTTCCGCAGGCGGAGCATGTACAGCAGGTTGATTTTACTAAGCTGCAGGAGGTTTGCAGCCTGACGGCAAAGGATTATGCGGTAGTTATGACGCGCGGTCACGTGCATGACGCCAATGTGGAGCGCTATCTGTTGACTACGCCTGTGGGTTATATCGGCATTATGGGCAGTAAAAATAAAGCAGCCATGGCTAGAGCAGCTCTGCTGGCGGACGGCTACAGCGAGCAGCAGCTCGCACGTGTGATTACGCCCATCGGAATCGATATAGGCAGTGAGACGCCGGCGGAGATTGCGGTGAGTATTGCAGCACAGTTAATCCAAAATAGAGCAGAACGTGTATAAGGCATCATATACTTTCATCAAGAGCACCTCGACGTAGCTTAAGAACGCGTATAAGGCATCATATACTTCATCAGGAGCACCTCGACGTAGCAGTAGTACGCCGTCGGTGCTCCTTCTTCGCCTCTGATACCTTATCCGCGTTCTGTTTAAAGGGTAAAGTTATCAAATATTTTCTTAGCGTTCTGTTTAAATGGTAAAGCTCTTTGATACCTTCTAGCGTTCTGTTTAAATAGTAAAGCGTTTCGGTACCTTCCGGTGTTATGCTGATAAGTAAAAGGGAATGTAGCACATACTTTATCTATATAAAAATGAGCACCTCAAAGTAGCAAAAGTACGCCGTCGGTGCTCATTTTTTAATTTCTCTTTTGAATTGCGAACAAAAAAGGCTATCTGATAAAATTTATACGGATTTTCTCTGTAATTTTCTTTACAATATTGCCTGATATGCGATAAAATATATGCATGAAAAAATGAAGGGGTGCTTATATGTCTAAGTTTGTTAAACTGTCTGAGGAAGCCTACAAGTTTGAGGGCAAGCTGTCTTTGAGCTCGGCTATTCCTTTAGGTCTGCAGCATATTTTGGCTATGTTTGTCGGCAATCTTACACCGGTTCTGATTATTGGCGGTGCCTGCGGTATTGTCGGCGGTGCCGGTTTTGAACAGCTGCAGGTTGTTTTGATTCAGAATGCGATGATTGTTGCAGGTCTGGTAACTCTGCTGCAGTTATATTCCGTTGGTCCCTGCGGTGGCAAGGTGCCTATTATCATGGGTACAAGCTCAGGCTTTATCGGCGTATTTGCCGGTATCGTTGCAACCTTGGGCAGCGGTGTTGTCGCCTATGGCGCTATTATGGGTGCCTCGATTATCGGCGGCGTTTTTGAAGCAGTGCTTGGTCTTGTGCTCAAGCGCATCCGTCGCTTCTTCCCGCCTGTTGTCTGCGGTACCGTTGTACTGTCTATCGGTCTGTCGCTGATTTCCGTAGGTATCAATTCCTTTGGCGGCGGCTTCAAGACTAAGGACTTCGGTTCTATCGAAAACCTGCTGCTTGGCTTGTTTGTACTTTGTGTTATTCTTTTCTTCAAGCATGGCACTAAGGGCTTTTTAAGCTCTTCTTCCATTCTGCTTGGTATTATCGCCGGCTATATCGCTGCGATTTTCATGGGCTTTGTATTGCCTACAACTGCAGTTACGCCTGACGGAGTAGAATACACCAAATCCTGGGTACTGCATTGGGACAAGGTAGCGAACGCATCCTGGTTCGCTGTGCCTCAGCTTATGCCTGTTGATATCGTATTTGATATGCGTGCTATTATGCCTGTATTGATTATGTTTGTTGTTACCGCAGTAGAAACTGTCGGTGATATTTCTGCCGTTGTCGAAAGCGGTCTGAACCGTGAAGCTACGGACAAGGAATTGTCCGGCGGCGTTATTTGTGACGGCATTGGCTCTGCTATTGCTGCTGTCTTCGGCGTACTGCCCAATACTTCCTTCTCTCAGAATGTAGGTCTGGTTGCTATGACGAAGATTGTTAACCGTTTTGCTTTGGCAACCGGTGCGGTATTTTTGATTCTCTGCGGTCTGATTCCTAAGCTGGGCGCTTTGGTTTCCATTATGCCGCAATCCGTTCTGGGCGGCGCTGCTGTAATGATGTTCTCCTCGATTGTTGTCAGCGGTATTCAGCTGGTTACTAAAGAGAAGCTTAACCCGCGCAGCCTGACGATTATTTCCGTTGCTTTAGGCGTTGGCTACGGCATGGGCGCTACACCCGGCATCCTGGCACACTGCCCGGAGGCTATGCGCATGATGTTCGGTGAATCCGGTATCGTTCCGGCAGCCTTTGTAGCAATTCTGCTGAATATTATTCTGAATAGGGGCGAAGACGCTCAAGCTTAGTTTTATCCTGCTGGGTATCTATATCCAGCAGCTCGTTGATATCCTGAACCGGTACTTTTACTACCAGTTCAGGATATTTTTTTGGCAGTACGGAACCACCCTTGTCCTGTGGCAGTTGCCGCAGTTCGTCGGCAAATTTTGCAGGGAAGATAATGGGATTGCCGGGAGTTTCTTCGTAATACAGGCGATGAATTTTTTGCGGTTGCGCTAAAAAGCTTTCGGCGAGGTGGATGAGCGAAGCCTGCTGCAATAACGGCTGGTCGGCCACAGCAAAAAGCAGGCCCTCGGCCTGAGGCAGCAGCTGCTTTATATAAGCGATGCCTAAGCGCACAGTATCGCTCAGATAGGGCTTGTCGTGGAGCAGGCAGGGGATTTGCTGCTGTGCGCAGATATCCGCAACCTCCTTATGGCGTGTTACAACGATGCGCTTGGCGAAAAGTCCTTGGCTGATATCAAGGATGTGCTGCAGCATGGGCGCTCCGTCGATGTCTGTCAGCAGCTTGTTGGCGCCGAAGCGGCGGCCTACGCCGGACGCCAGGATGATGCAGGCTATTTTAGAATATTTTACGTTCATAAAGTTACCTCACGGTTTTGATTATATATCATTATTATAAGACTGAATGGTGGTGCTAACAAGCGGGGGAGTACCGGTTAGCGGAAGAATATATTTTATCCGCAAAAACAAAAAACTCTGTAACCGAAGTCACAGAGTTTAGTTTCAAGTGGTGGCCCTGGCAGGATTCGAACCTGCGACCTTTTGATTCGTAGTCAAACGCTCTATCCAACTGAGCTACAGAGTCACATCAGCGTTGCTGTTGTTTCAAGCAACAATGATATTATAGCGAAAAGAGCGCTTCTTGTCAACACTTTTTTGCAATTATTTTTTAGATTTTTTGCCGACAGCTTTTTCTTTGGTAGCAGGCTGATGTTTTTCCAGCCAACCGCAGTAAATGAAGAAGCCAAGGGCAACGAGGAAGAAGCCTAAGCTGGTTGCCTGAGCGGACTTCAGCCCGAACAGCCAGGGCTCGGCGTAGTCACCGCGCAGCATTTCCAAAAAGAAGCGGACTACGGAATAAAGCATGGCGTACATACATAAAGCCTGACCGCGTGCATGCTTGGTAGTGCGGAACAACAGCAACAGGGCAAAAATAATGATATCCAGCTGGCCTTCCCAAACCTCTGCCGGCCACAGGGGAACAGGGCCGTAGGTTTTGTAGGCCAGCGTGCCTTCCGGGTACAGAATACCGAAGCTGCCGCCGGTAGGTGTGCCGAAGGCATCGCCGTTGAGCAGGTTGGCCATGCGTCCGATGGACTGGCCGATAAGCAGAGAAGGCGAAATGATATCCGCCAGAGCTACCCAGTCGATGTCATGCAGCTTGCAGTAAACAATGCCGGCAACAATGCCTGCCAGTATACCGCCTTGCACGGCCATGCCACCCTGCCAGACGAAGGGGATTTCCAACAGATGATGGCTGTAGTAATCCCAGTCGAAGAAGAAAACATCCCACAGCCTGCCGCCTATGAGACCGGCAAAGCCGCCGTAGATGCCGATGTCTAAAATGTGCTCGTGCCAGCGGCCGTCCTGCTTAGCTAAAAAGTAGGCAGTGCCGGTGGCCAGAAAAATTGCTGTACAGAGCATCAGACCATACATGCGTATGGGAAAATCGCCGATAAAAAAGAGATATTGATGCATTATGAATAAGGCCTCCTAAAAAATCTAACTAATATTTTAACACATTCTGGTGTTTTTATCAGCGAAAAAGTTGTGATTTCTTTATTCAGAAAGCTTATTGAATTTAACAGCGAAGATAGTATTGCGTGACATGTTGCTTATGTCATTATCCACAGCGTCAATATTATGATATAATGAGGGAAGCGATATGAGCTTCAGTGAAGCAAAAAATAGAGAAAGAAGGTCTGCAAATTTATGAAAGCATTAACTTATATTGAACACGGTAAGTTTGCTCTGCAGGAAAAGGCCAAGCCGCAGCTTGTTTCTGCACGTGATGCTATTGTGCGTGTAACGCTGGGAAGCATCTGCACCAGTGATTTGCATATTAAACATGGTTCGGTACCTCGTGCTGTGCCTGGAATTACCGCATTTTCGAAAACAGATTAGACGGAGTTATCAAGATAGCGATTACCGAATGATTTTTTTGCAAAGTATGTTCTAAGAGGGGCGATTTTATGATTAAGCATATAACAACAACACCGGCAAAGGCTTTAGAAAAATTAAAAGCAGGCAACGCCAGATATATTGATGCCAAGGTCAACAGCGAGGACATTTCGCAGGCAAAGAGAACAGATACCTTGGTTAACGGTCAGAAGCCTTATGCGATTATTATTACCTGCTCTGATTCTCGCGTAATTCCGGAGAATATTTTTATGACAGGTATCGGCGAGCTGTTTGTTATCCGTATTGCCGGTAATGTGATTGATGAGCATCAGCTGGGCAGTATTGAATACGCTGCCAGTCATCTGGGCGCACCGTTGATTGTTGTTATGGGGCATACGCATTGCGGTGCGGTGCATGCTGCAATCAATCATGATCCGGAGGGCTATGTCAAATTTATTACGGATAAAATCAAAGCAGCGATTGGCGAGGAGTGCGACCCGTATAAGGCAGCCTGCCTTAATGTCAAAAGCTGTGAAGCGGAAATCGAAGCAAGCCTGGAGATTCAAAAGGTTGAGCATCAGGAAGGCTTGCGCGTTGTCGGTGCCATGTATCATCTGGAGAACGGTCTGGTAGATTTTATCTAAAGCAGATTATTTTGAGCTGCCTTAAGCTTAGGGTCTTAAGGCAGTTCTTTTTTGTAAGCAAATTTCTCAAAATTCACAATAATATGCTTGACAGAATGGTGGCTTGAATGTATTATGTATACATAATACAGATTTCGATTAAAAGCAGCTTTTACACGCTTTTGAAGAAGGAGGCAAATGTATTATGCGTAAAGAACACGACTTTTTAGGTGAATTAGAAATTCCTGATAATGCTTATTATGGTGTACAGACCATGCGTGCCATGGAAAACTTTCAGATTACAGGCTACACTGCCGACCCGCTTTTTATCAAAGCCTTGGGTATGGTCAAAAAGGCTGCGGCCTTGGCCAATATGAAAATCGGTCTTTTGGATGAAAAAATCGGCAATGCTATGCTTCAGGCCTGCGATGATATCATCAGCGGCAAGCTGAACGACCAGTTCCCGACCGATCCGATTCAGGGCGGTGCCGGAACATCCTTCAATATGAATACGAACGAAGTAATCTGTAACCGTGCTTTGGAAATTCTCGGTCGTCCGCGCGGAGATTATAATTATATCAGCCCTAATAACCATGCCAATATGTCGCAGTCCACTAACGATGTTATTCCTACATCCATTCGTGTCTGCGCTCTGATGCGCGCCGAACAGCTTATTGTTGCCTTGGAAAACCTGGCGGATTCCTTTGATAAGAAAGGCGAGGAATTCAAGGATGTACTGAAAATCGGCCGTACGCATCTGCAGGACGCTGTGCCTATTACCTTAGGCCTGGAGTTCAAAGCCTTTGCTTCCTCCATGCGCAGACGCAGTAGCTGCATTCGCCGCAGCTGTGAGCTGCTGCACACCATGAATATGGGTGCAACAGCAGTCGGCACCGGCCTGAATGCCGATCCCGAATATATCAAAGAGGTTTGCGAGCAGCTTACGCTGGTTACCGGCGAGAGCTTCACTACCGCGGACAATCTTGTTGATGCTACCAGTAACACGGATATCTTCACCGATTTATCCTCCAGTTTGAAAACATCGGCACTTTCGCTGATTAAAATTTCCAATGACCTGCGTCTGATGGCCTCCGGTCCGAGGGCAGGCTTCTGCGAAATTACGTTGCCGCCGCGTCAGCCCGGTTCCTCTATCATGCCGGGTAAGGTTAACCCCGTTATCCCTGAAGTAGTGGACCAGACCTGCTATCAGGTAATTGCCAACGATTTGGCTGTGGCCTTCGGTGTAGAAAACGGCCAGTTCCAGCTTAATGTTATGGAACCCGTTATGGCCTACAATATTTTCAATTCCTTGCGTTTTCTGACCAACGCTGTGAATACACTGCGTACCCGCTGCGTAGACGGTATTAAGGCTAATCGTGCCCAATGCGCGGAATGGCTGGATAAGAGCGTGGGCATTGTTACGGCGTTGCTGCCGCATATCGGTTACGAAACCTGCTCCGTTTTGGCGAAGGAGGCGCTGGCAACCAACAGAAATATTAAGGACCTGCTCATTGAACGCAAGGTGCTGAGTAAAGAGGATTTGGATGTTATCCTTGCTCCTGCGGAAATGACCAGACCGGGTATTGCCGGTAAGGAGCTTTTAAAGAAGATTCATGAGTCCAGAGAAGAACTGGTGTAAAGCACAAGAGAGCAGTTCTGTTATAACAATAGAATAAAAGCAAAAGCTGCAGCTATGCTCCTGAGTACGGGAGCAGGCTGCAGCTTTTTTGTTTGAGCATGGGAGTTTTGCCGATTAGCATAAGAAAAATTCTTTCGTCCTACCCGAAATCATGCTTGGGTGTGGGGAAAAAAGAGCTTCTTGTTGCTATAATTGTAATGACAGAATTGATGAATCTAATTTAGGAGGTTGATGAATATGCGCATTTATAAGAAATTATTTTCCTGCTTAGCCTTATTTTTGCTTTGCCTCGTGTGCTTGCTTGCGGATGCTCCCAAGGTTCGGGCAGCGGAATTTCTGACTGCTGATGACGGAACGTTTCTTTATATGAACAGCAGAGAGCTGGCAATCAGTGATGAGGAAGAAGGCGTGCAATTCTTCCTTGCTGATGACGGCACTCTGCAGCTGATGAACAAAAATACCAAAGATGTTTATAAGACCTTTGTTCCTGCGGAGAATGGAATGGTTGGCTATCGGGTGCGGGATGTTTTTACCGCCAATCCCGAAAATATATTTTTTGAAATAAATGCCACTATCGGTGCTCATGAGCAGAACTGCGGTTATTGGCTTATCGGTAAGAAAAACGGACAATGGGTGACCTATGTAACCTTGGAGGATTTAGCTAAAAACGGCTATGCCATTGACCAGTGGCGGCAAATTGTGACCAAGATTAATACGGATGGCAGCGGACGTTTTATTCTGCTCAGCCAATATGAATATATGCCTCCGGAAGCAACCTTTGGCATGCAAAGAAAATATTGCACGGATTTGCAGCTGGAGCTTTTGTGGGATGATGCTGCGCAAGGATTTGTTATGCGCAGATTGTAATAAGCATATGGAATAAGTAAAACAGGCAGCGGATTTGCTGCCTGTTTTGTGTGCAGAAATCTATGCTTTATTTAGAAATATTTTGTGAGTAGGGTTTCTGTCAAAGGATGCAGAAAGTGTATTAGGTTCTGTGGCGTAATTTACACAATAAAAACGCTGATGCATAAGCATCAGCGTTAACTCCTGGTAGCGCTAAAGGTCTACCTTTCAGTCGCAAAACTTCGTGACCGGGAATTTTTAGGATTTAAACGTCAAAAATCGCTTGTTGACGGTCTAAATTTGGCTTGATTTTGTTGTTTTTAGTATCATCAATTTATTTTTCACAAAAAATTTACAAAAATTCAAGTTGTTTACTCTCATAATGGCAATAAATTTCTAAAAGTCAGTTATAGCATACTAGAAAGCAGAAAAAAACAATTAATTCTTCTTGCTTTTCCTAAATTGCCAAACGGAGCAAGCACTGTAATGACCTAAATGAAATATTGATGAGTGACTAAATCTGATTATTGGTTGCACAAAATGTCCCGAATAATATACAATAAACGGGACAAAGTGTTTGCTGCTTTTGAATATACTCAGGTTGTAAGAAGGTGATTGAAACTCCGTTAATATGTAATGCTATTGGCAAGATTAAGAAATTCTGTTGAAAAAATGTCCCGAATAATATATAATATTCGGGACAAAGGAGGCGAGCATAATGGCAAAAGGATTCTCGAAACAGATTCAAGATAGAATTAGCAATGCAAACTATGGTGCAGTTTTTGTGAATTCTGATTTTGCTGATATTGCTGAGCCAGAAACGATTAGACGAAATCTGAATAGATTAACACAGGCTGGGATATTACGTAGAATACTAAAAGGTGTATATGAAAAACCAAAGTACAGCAAGCTACTTGATGAATATGTAGCTGTTTCTCCGGACGCTGTAGCAAAAGCATTGGCACGAAGCTATCATTGGACTATTGCGCCATGTGGAAATACAGCTCTTAATTTGTTGGGAATTTCGACACAGGTAACAGCAGTTTGGTCATACATCAGCGATGGACCTTATAAGACATACGAGTGGAACTCTACAAAATTGGAGTTTAAGCATAGAACCAACAAGGAAATTACTGGTCTATCCTATATGACGAGCTTGGTGATTCAAGCACTAAAAACTTTGGGTAAATCAAATGTAACGCCGGATATCATACAGACACTTTCTGAAAAGCTATCTGACGACGAAAAACAAGCCTGCCTGAAAGAGGCAACGGAAGCTACGGATTGGGTTTATGATACGATACGTAAAATGTGTGGAGGTGGCACTCAATGATAAATGTAGCAAGATTGCCGGAAAGTGATCGGAGAGAACTGTTTCGAAATACTGCAGATAAAATGGGATTGAATGATACCATCGTAGAAAAAGATTTTTGGGTATGTTTTACGCTTGATTATCTTTTCCATCGCTGTCCGTGGAAAGATTCTATTACGTTTAAAGGTGGCACCAGTCTTTCCAAGGCATTCAATCTGATCAGCCGTTTTTCAGAAGACATAGATCTTATTTTGGATTGGCGTGTGCTAGGGTATGGCAAGGATGAACCATGGGAAGAGCGCTCTAAAACAAAACAGGATTCTTTTAACAAAGAAGCAAATGCAAGGGCAGAGGTTTTTCTGGCAGAACAGTTTTGTCCTGTTATTCGAGCAGAGATTTCTAAGGAGCTTGACTGTGAGGCGAATATATACATAGATGAAAAAGACAAACAGACAGTTATCTTTGCTTATCCGCACTTGTTTACGAATCCGGCGACATTGCAGGTAATTCGTTTAGAGATAGGTGCACTAGCAGCTTGGACACCTGCAAAAATTGCTCAGATAGAGTCATATGCTGCGATATATTATCCAAAAATTTTTGAGCAAAAGAATACAGCGATATTGACTGTTACACCTGAGCGGACTTTTTGGGAGAAGGCAACAATTTTGCATCATGAAGCCCACAGACCTGAAGGTTCGGAAATGCCACAGCGTTATTCACGGCATTACTATGACTTGTATCGTATGTCAATGTCATCTGTGAAGGAAGCTGCTTTTGCGCATATGGAATTATTAAAAACAGTAGTTGATTTCAAAATGAAGTTTTATCCAAGGGCTTGGGCAAAGTATCAGGAAGCTGTACCGGGAACTTTGAAGCTGGTTCCTCCGGAGTATCGCTTTATGGCTTTATCTGCTGACTATGAAGCAATGAAAGATATGCTGTATGGTGATATTCCAACATTTGAAACGGTTATGAATGCAGTGCATCAATTGGAAAGAGAAATTAACGCACTGTAATGACGCTGAAAATAGCTTGCCGATTATGAGTATAGATAAGGTAACAGATTTATCTGCGTGGATGAAAAAAGAAGAACTGATTTAATGAATTTAACACCGGAAGCAAGAACCTATAAACGTACTCGTGGTAGGGTAAGGACTCCTGAGGAGAAGAAAGCATTGGTTTTGGCTGCCGATAAAGCGTGGAATGAATGGCTCAGTTCCGGTAAGCTGTTAATTGCGCCTGGTCGCGTCAGCTACGATTCCTACCTCGACAATGGTACGCACGGCGATGGCGATGCACACTTCTGGGGTGCAGGCCTGATGGCTAAGCAGCTCAATGATGATGGCCTCTATTATGAAGGCTCCCTGCGTGCAGGCAGAATGAGCACCGATTATTAATCTGCTGTTGCGGGCGGCATCAAATACGACAGCGATGCAACCTATTACGCAGCACATCTTGGCATGGGTAAGGTTGTTCAGCTGATACCATTGACTACTACGGCAAGCTGTTCTACACTCGTCAACAGGGTGATAAGGTTACTGTAGGCACCGGAGCAACCTATGATTTCGATGCTACAACCTCTCTGCGTACTCGTCTTGGTGCAAGGTATACGCATAAACTGAGCGAGAAGAACGCTTTCTATGCAGGCTTGGCATGGCAGCATGAATTTGACGGTGAATCCAATGCGATTGTAGCAACAACCCTTGGCTCTGCTTCCGCACCTGCTCCTTCCATGAAGGGCGATACCGGTATTATGGAGCTTGGCTGGAGAGTTAACAACTCCGACAAATTCGAACTGGGCCTTGGCGTTAACGGCTCCGTTGGTAAGCAAAAGGGTGTAGGCTTCAATCTGAGCCTCAACTTCAGCTTCTGATAAAGACTCTAGAATAATAAAAATATAGCATTAGTCCAGGGAATATTTAAGCATAAGTAATGGACTAACGCAGATTTACAGAGAAAGCCATGTTTTACTGATTTTCGGTAAGACATGGCTTTTCAAATATGAAAATTATGATTGGCATAGGGGGATTAAGATACCAAAATTGATATTTTCCGTACAAAAATCTGATAACAGAGCATCAGCGTTATAGAGCGCTACCTTTCAGTCACAAAACTTTTAACGTGTTTTCTCCTTCTTTCGCACAAAAAAACCGCACAACAAGATGCGGTTTAGGTTTGGTTTACATTTAAACAATAAAAAACGCTGATGCATAAGCATCAGCGTTAACTTCGTGGTAGCGCTAAAGGGAATCGAACCCTTGATTTCGCCTTGAGAGGGCGACGTCTTAGCCGCTTGACCATAGCGCCATTTGGCTCCGGGACTAGGACTCGAACCCAGACCGAATGATCCAGAGTCACTTGTGCTACCATTACACCATCCCGGAGTAGCAGTTCTTTTTGAGCACGCTCATCAGAACAATAACGATTATAGCAGATAGATAGCAGTTGGTCAAGTACTTTTTTGAAAAAAAGTAGAAATTTTTTTAAAAAAGTTTAGGAGGACCGGCAACATTTGTTTGAAGTATAGATTGACGCATATGCTTTAGCATGATAAAATCAAGATAATACAACGATTAAATAACAGTGAATAAATATTCGTGACGGGGAGTGATAGCATGAAACTTTTACATTTGTCGGATCTGCATTTAGGAAAAAAACTCAATGAATTTTCTCTTTATGAGGACCAAAAATATATTTTGCAACGGATTGTACAGATGATTTGCGCCAAGCAGCCTGATTGCGTACTGCTGGCCGGAGATATTTATGATAAACCGGTGCCGCCGGCAGAAGCTGTCGTTTTGTTTGATGATTTTCTCAATCAGTTGGCGGAGCTTAAGGTGCCTGTGTGCATCATCAGCGGCAACCATGATTCGGCAGAGCGCTTGGCGTTCGGCGCGCAGCTGATGAGCGGTAGCGGCATTCATTTTGCGGGCAGCTACAACGGTGAGGAGCAGAAGCTTGTGCTGGAGGATGAATTCGGCAGGGTGAATATTTTCCTGCTACCATTTTTGAAGCCTGCTGTTGTGAAGCATTGGGCACCGGAGGAGGCCGCAGCAGAGATTAGCAGCTACCATGATGCGGTGAAATATGCTGTGTCGCAGCTGCAGTTGGCACAGGACGAGCGCAATGTGCTTGTTGCGCATCAGTTTGTTACCGGCGCTGTTACCGCAGGCAGTGAGGCCGTTAATGTGGGCGGATTGGATAATATCGGTGCGGAGGTTTTTGCTGCTTTTGATTATGTGGCCTTGGGGCATATCCATAATCCGCAGAATGTCGGCGGTAATGAGCGCATCCGTTATTGCGGTACACCGCTGAAATATTCCTTCAGCGAATGGCAGCAGCAAAAATCCGTGACAATGGTGGAGCTTGCCGAAAAAGGCAATATGAAGGTTACGCAGCTGCCGCTGACGCCGTTGCGTGAAGTGCGTTATTTAAAGGATACCTTTGAGAATTTAATGACAAGATCGAATTATGCCATGTTTCCGATGGATGAAAATGGCTGTCTGCAGGATTTTTATTATCTGACGCTTACTGATGAAAACGATATCCCGAATGCTATGCAGCGCCTGCAGACAGTATATAAGAATTTGCTGCAGCTTGATTACGACAATAAGCGCACGCAGGCGAATGCAGAACTGGAAATAACGGAAGATTTGGTAGAGAAAACACCGTTGGAGCTTATTGGTGATTTTTATCGCCTGCAGAACAATCAGGAGCTGAGCGAGAACCAGAAGCAGTATCTGACGAATCTGCTGTCGGAAATGGGAGGTGACATATTATGAGACCGCTGAAGCTGGTTATGAGTGCGTTTGGTCCGTATGCTGGGCAAACCGTTATAGATTTTTCCAAGCTTGGGGAGCAGGGACTGTATCTGATTACCGGCGATACCGGTGCCGGCAAAACAGTGATTTTTGATGCCGTTTCCTATGCCTTATACGGGCAGACGAGCGGTGGTGTGCGTGATGCCAATATGCTGCGCAGCCAATATGCGGACGCGGATACACCGACGTTTGTGGAGCTGGAGTTTTCCTTCCGCGGCAAGTGCTACAGGGTAAGACGCAATCCTGAGTATCGCCGTCCGTCGAAGCGTGGCGGCGGTATGACGAAGGAAAAAGCCGGCGCCGAGCTGTACTATCCTGATGGCCGCGTGCCGGTGACGAGAATGTCTGATGTAGACAAGAGCATTGTGGAGCTGTTGGGGCTTAATCACAAGCAGTTTACGCAGATAACAATGATTGCTCAGGGACAGTTTCGCAAATTTTTGGATACCAATACGGATGAGCGCAGTAAAATCTTCCGTGATTTATTTCATACATACTTCTTCCAGCAGCTGCAGGATAAGCTGAAGCAGGATGCTGCGGCCAAGCGTAATGAATTTGCCGAGCAGCAGCGCCGAAGCGAGCAGGCGTTAGACGGCATCAGCTGTATTTATTCTGCTTATACGGAAAAGCTGCAGAGCTTTGCCGCGCGTCATTATGAGGGCTGCGTTGATGAGGTACTGGCCTTGGTTGACACAATTATTGCTCTTGATGAAAAGGAACAGCAGCAGGTGGCGGCAGCTGCTGCCATCGTGACGAAAAATATGGCTGCGCTGCAGGACAGCTTGGGAGCTATTGATAAAAAACAGCAGCTTGAAAAATATATGAAGACGACAGAAGTGAGAATAGCAGGCATGCAAAAGCAACTGGAGCAGGAAGCAACTGCAGCAGTGCAAAGACAGGAGGCTCTGCAAAAGCTTGAGGCAGAGGTCAGCGAAGCGCAAAAGGGCGAGGTGGAGCTGGCACAGCTGCAAACAGAAAGGCAGCAGCTGGCTGCACGCCAAAGAGAGCTGCGGCAATTACAGGAAATGCAGCAGCGTTACCAAAGTCAGGAGGTTGCACTTCTGCAGAAGCGTCAGGAGTATAAGCAGGCCTGCGATAATTTCAATCATCTTAATGAGCTGAGCGACGCTTGCTTTGACAGATTTTTGGGCGCGCAGGCGGGCCTTCTGGCACACGATAAGCTGAAACCCGGCAAGCCCTGCCCGGTTTGCGGTTCCTGCGAGCATCCTCAGCCTGTGCAGCTGGCGCAGGATGCACCTACCGAAAATGATGTTGAGCAGGCGCGCGCTAAAGCTGAGGCTGCTCAGAAGATAAGGGATGGTCTTATAGGTGAAGGCAAGGCTTTAAAGGAACATCTGGAGCTGGACAAAACCTTGCTGCTAGGCAAGGGCGTGGAGCTGCTTGGCTGTGATGATTTGAAGCTGATTACCGAAAGAGCGCAGGCAGAGCTGAAGGATGTTAACAATAAGATTACGTCCCTGCGTCTGAAGATGGGCTTTTTGCAGGAAAAGGTGGAGCAATACCGTAAGCTGGCGAAAGCGTTGGAGCAGCAGAAGGCTGCCGATAAGCAGGCTGAGGCTGCGGCACAAAACTTAAGGCAGCAGCTGGCAGGTGCCGAAGGACAGCTGCAGGAGCTGAAAAAGCAGCTTGACGAGCAAAATGAGCTGCTGACGGATGTGGATGAACAAAAGCTGCAGCAGGAGCATGAAAAGCTGCTGGTGCAGCAGCGTGAGCTGGAGCTGCAGGATAAGAGGCTGTATGCCGCAATCAAGAATAATCAGCGGATTAAGCAGGAGGTAAGCGGCTATGAAGCGCGCAGGGCAGCCTGCGAAGCGGAGTACAGCTTGATCAACAGCCTTTCCGCAACGCTGAACGGAACTTTGACCGGCAAAAAACGCGTTAATCTGGAAACCTATGTGCAGATGCACTACTTCGATAAAATTCTGCAGCGCGCCAATGTAAGGCTGCTGCACATGAGCCGCGGCCAGTACGAGCTGTGCCGTGACAAAATGCAGGATGCGGACAGCAAGACGGGCAACAGCAAAACAGGCCTCGATTTGGAGGTCAAGGATTACTACAGCGGTAATCTGCGCAGCGTCAAAACCTTAAGCGGTGGCGAATCGTTCATGGCATCGCTGGCGTTGGCGCTGGGGCTGGCGGATGAGGTGCAGTCCTGCGCAGGCGGCATTCAGTTGGATACGATGTTTGTCGACGAAGGCTTCGGATCGCTGGATGACAGCAGTCTGCAGCAGGCAATTGCTACGCTGCAGGGCCTCAGCGAAGGCCATCGTCTTGTAGGCATAATTTCACATGTACATGACTTGCAGGAAATGATAGACAAAAAAATTCTCGTCAAGAAAAAACGCGGCCAACAGGGGACAGGCAGCGAAGTCGCACTGGTGGTAGATTAAGGCAAAAATATCACTGCGGAAGCAGAAAATTACTTTACCATAGATTGTCAGTGTGATAAAATAATCTTTATACTTAAAAGGCGAATTGATTGCTGACATGTTCGTAGCAGCAGTTGAAAAACAAAATGTATGGAGGGCTTGACGATGAAATTATTGGAAGAAAAAATTGTTAATGACGGTGTTATCAAAAGCGGTAATGTCCTGAAGGTTGACAGCTTTTTAAATCATCAGATTGATGTGCCGTTTGTTGCGGAGCTTGGTAAAGAATTAAAGCGCTTGTTTGCAGACAGGAATATTACTAAAATCCTGACTATTGAAGCCTCCGGTATTGGTATTGCCTGCGTTGCGGCAATGTATTTTGGCGTTCCGGTAGTGTTTGCAAAAAAATCCAGCGGCAGCAATATGGATAAAGATGTTTACTTCACTCAAATTTATTCCTATACCCATAGCAAAACAAACGACGTTGTTGTTTCTAAAAGATTCCTGTCCAAAACAGACCATGTGCTGATTATTGATGACTTCCTGGCTAACGGTTGTGCACTGGAAGGACTTATCGATATTGTACGTCAGTCCGGCGCTACTGTTGAAGGCGTTGGCGTTGCTGTAGAAAAAGGCTTCCAGGGCGGCGGCGACAAGCTGCGCAAAGCCGGCTACAACCTGCATTCCTTAGCTATTATTGATAAGATGGATGCAAAAACCAACACAGTAGTGTTCAGACATGAAGAAGCGTAATGAGCGAAAAACAATATGCGGTTGCACCCTGATGATGTTCGGTTCTATCGTAGTCAGCGGCGTGCAGATGATTGCCAATTGCGGCTACAATTCCCGTAATGTAACGATTGCTTCTCTGGCACTCAGCATCGGTATCGGCTTTACCCAGACACCGGCAATTTTTAAGATTTTCCCGGATCTGATTAAGAATGTTTTTGCAGAAAACTGTGTAGCCGTAGTTTTTATCGTGGCTATGGTGTTAAATATCATTCTGCCTAAAGAGGAAGAAGAATAGCGATACGTGTTTTAAAATAAAGAGGGGTTACAAATGAAGATTATTGATGCCCATATGCATTATTACAATGTTGATGGTTTTGTGCAGGTTGCAGCCAATGCAGGTTATGAAAATACAGCGGCCTGCTGGCAGAAAATATGCGAAGAAAACAATATCGTTTTTTCCGTAGCTATGGGCAACACTAATTACACGTCTTCGAAATACGGTGGTGTTACACCGCGTATGATTGACCTTGTAGCGCCTTTTGACGAGGCGCATTACAATCAGCCGCAGAACATGGGTTACTGCATGGGTGTAAACAGCGAGGCTATAACCGAAGCAAATGCGGAAAAAACGGCGCAGGAATTTGAACGCTTTATTAAGGACCCGCATTGTCTGGGCATAAAGCTCTATCCCGGTTATAATGCTGTCTATGTCAACGATAAAAGGCATTGGCCACTGTTTGAGCTGGCACGTGCCTATAATGTGCCTGTTGCAATTCACACAGGCGATACTGCCTGGCCCAGCGGTCTTTTGAAATATTCGCATCCGCTGACTGTTGATGAAGCAGCAGTGGCGTTTCCTGATGTTACCTTTGTCATAGCGCACTGTGGTTGCCCATGGTTCGCCGATGCGGCAGAGGTGGCCTGCAAGAACGCCAACGTATGTATTGACCTTTCTGGTCTGGTGGAGGGCAATCCTAAACCGCTGATGCTGCGCGAAAGACAGCGTGGCTTTTTGCGTCAGCTGCATACCTGGCTGAATTATCTTGGCAATTATGAAAAAATCATGTATGGCAGCGACTGGCCGCTTGTAAATATTCCTCTGTATATCTGGATGATCAGCCATGTTGTTCCGGAATGCTACCACGAGGATGTATTCTATAACAATGCGGTAAGAATTTATAGTAAAATAGGCAAGCTGCTGGAAAAGTGCGGAGGTTGAGATGGGACAGCCTGATATCAAAGAAATAGAGGCAGGGCTTAAGGATTGGGACTTTGTGCGCAATCTGCCTGCTGCAATCGGTGATTATACCCTTGTGCCGGGCTCCGGCATCGACGGACAGATTTTGAATATTGCAGCCTATGTGCACGAAGCATCACACTGCCGTCTTGATTTGACTTATACAAAAGAAACCTTTGATTATGTGCCGGTAAAAACCGTAGGCCTGCATACGTTTCGTGACGTGCGCTTCTTCTGCCGTGACCGCGAGCACTTTGCCGACATGATGCGCAAGAGCCTGCCGGATATTTTGGCCAGCATGGACAAGAAAACCGTGCATAAGCTGCCGTATGAAGCAAAAGCGCTGCATTTTGAGCAGTGGGACTACTGGCGCTCGCTGCCTGCTCAGGTAGGCGATTATGAGCTGTATATTACGCCTGATAATCCTTTGCCTTATATCAACGGTTCCTTTATCTTTTTGGATTATACTGATTTTAAGCATGGCAATCAGATATACTTTTCCTATAATATTTTCCGTGATGAGTTGTTTGCGGAAATGCGCAAGAATCATCTGCCATTGACCACAGACGCTTTTGACGTGCTTGGCAACGTGCCGGCAGAGGATAAGCTGCAGGCTTTGCAGGTGCATATGGAAGCAAATTTAATGGCCACATTGGAAAATTTAAAAAAAGTATAAAAAGCTGTTGACAAAACGAGGTCAACCCTGTATAATATAATTCGTAGTTGATTGGCCCGGTGGTTCAGTTGGTTAGAATGCCGCCCTGTCACGGCGGAGGTCGTGGGTTCGAGTCCCATCCGGGTCGCCAATCATGCCTCGGTAGCTCAGTTGGTAGAGCAAAGGACTGAAAATCCTTGTGTCCACAGTTCGATTCTGTGCTGAGGCACCATATTGCGGAAATAGCTCAGTGGTAGAGCACCTCCTTGCCAAGGAGGGGGTCGCGAGTTCGAATCTCGTTTTCCGCTCCACCTTTTAAGGCGACATAGCCAAGCGGTAAGGCAGAGGTCTGCAAAACCTTTATCCCCAGTTCGATTCTGGGTGTCGCCTCCATTTTTATTTCTTAAAAGGTGTTAATTAGTTATGTCTGCCGCGGTGGCGGAACTGGCAGACGCAAGGGACTTAAAATCCCTCGGGTAGTGATACCCGTACCGGTTCGATTCCGGTCCGCGGCACCAGATATGCGCAAACATTTTGTGTAGAGAGTGTAACTTTTATCACAGTTCCAGTAACAGTTACATTAGTTACTAGGAGGTCTATCGCACGTCTGGCATAGTCTATATTGTTCTTCACAAAAATTTCACTTTTAATAGTCGTCAAAAAGGCGACTATTTTTTTATTATCCAGACTTTCTACGGATTTCACAGAAGCTTCACAAATAGATTTATTGATTTCTCTAAGCTCCGCCTTAATCTGGTTCAGCCGTTGGCGGTCAAACTCGTCTGCTTCGCCTTCTTCAAAAATTTTATAGATATTGTTCAATTTCTTTTCGGCAGCGGCTTTACGTTTTGCAAGAGCTTCTTGTTCTGCAGCATGTCTGGATTCTTCTTCTTGGTAGCCTTTGGCAATGGCATCGGCTATCCTGCGCATACCGGACACAGTAAAGACAACGCGCTCTAATATCTGCATTACCCAGTGCTCTAATACTTCGGCACGGATCATGCGTTGCTGACACTTTGAAGTAGGAGTCTGTTCTTTGCGCGTGCAGCCATAATAATAATAACGCTGGCGCACACGATGACCAACCATAGCACTTCCACACTCGCCGCAGAATACTTTACCGGAAAGCAGGTAATCATGTTTGGCCGTATATTTGGCGGCGTGGCAGCGGTTGCGTTCGCGTTTTGCTTGTACGATGAAGAAGTCTTCTTTGCTGATAATTGCTGGCAGGGCATCTTCGATAGAGATATAATCATCTGGCCTTTTTTGAGAGTGCATATTACGTTTCCCTTTACCTTTCGGAATTTTGTTGAATGTATATGTGCCTATATATTTTTCGTTGCCGAGAATATCATACAGACTGTTTTTGCCGAACGGCTTGCCGCTTTTGGTGGTGAAGCCTTTGCTATCCAGCGCGCGGCAGATTTCAGCATACCCTTTGCCTGCAAGGTATAGCTCAAAAATAAGGCGCACGGCGGCAGCTTCGTTTTCGTCAATGACGTATTTCTTATCCACAATTTTATACCCAAGAGGTGGACAACCACCATTAAAGAGTGCCTTGTAGGCGTTCTCGTTCAATCCCTTCTTTGTTTCTTTGGACAGGTTGCGGGAATAATAAGCGGCCATACCAACCATAACAGTTTCCATCACCTGACCTTCGGGCGAATCGGTGTCGATAGGTTGGGCGGCGTATTCGTAGTTTATGCCCAGCCGCTCGAGCTTATCTTTAAATTTGAAATAGTTTAGCTCGTTCCTGGAATTGCGGTCAATCTTATGGAAGATTATTACGTCAAACTTGTCTTCCATAGCGTCGGCCATCATCTTGTTGTAAGCGTCGCGCTTTGTTATTTCGCGGCCGCTCTTTGCTTCGTCGACGTAGGTGTCAACGACAATGTAACCTTTGTTTTTTGCATACGCTTTGCAGGCGCGCAGCTGCGCGTCAATGGATTCTTCACGCTGCATATCGCTGGAAAAGCGTGCATAGATTACTGCTCTTTGCATAAAATCATCTCCTTAAAATTTAAGCCTAGCTTGTGCTAGGCTTTTTCTTACCATCCTTGTTTATATTCAATTTTTGTATTCCGCTTAAATCACCAAAATATAAAACGGACAGCATCGTATATAATATACAGGAGAGCAAACCCCCATAATACTTGTGCAATTACTGCTGCAATTGCACCATATTTGCGTTGAAAATAAGATTGGTCTACAATATGAACTCCTACGTTTGAAAAAAATTTAGCTATCAAAGCACCAAGCAACCAAAGACCAAATGCTGGGTAGCAAAACTTTATAGCAATAAGAGGAAATAAAAAAATAGACAAAATGAAAGCTATAAAGTATAGATTGCCGTTTCCTAAATTATTATTAAGAATTTGTGTTACATTGGATGAAATAACAAATATTATAATTCCAACAAGGATTTTTCCAACTACACCCATAAACAACTCTCCTTACTCTGCAAGCGCACGCACTAACTGCAGTACTGCTTGCTGATTTTTTACGCTTAGTTTATTAAAGCTATTAACGATTTCGGGGGCCTCATCTGGACACCAACCCACGATGTACGCAGGCGATACGCCGAAGATTTTGGCTAAAGTCTCTATTTTATCATATGGTATATTGAGTACCTTGCCCGTTTCATATCGTTGATATAATGGTGTCTGTATACCGGTCATTCGGCTGACCTCTGGCTGGGTCATGTGATTCTTCTGACGCAGACGCTTTAATCTATCTCCGATCAGCATCTTCACCACCTCCTTCTGTTTACACAATAATAACACTAAATGCAAACAAAATCAATTAAAATTTACAAATAGCGCAAATTTATGACACAAGATTCTGCTACAATAAAAGTGTGATTTGAAGACGCGGACCTCGTGGAAGGAGGACGCATCATGCAGGAATTGATTTTAGCTGCCATCATCAATATTGAAGACGAACATATCTTAGAAGTGATATATGCCTTCATAACCGAACTTATATCAGATGAATAGCGGTGTAGCGGTAACGAAAGTTACCGCTTATTTTTTGCACAAGAAAAGCCCTGAGCATTAACGCTCAGGGCTTTTTCTTTTACTCTTTTTTGTGTTCTTGATAAAGCTTGTCGACAAACTCTTCAAAAGCAGTTTTAAGTTCTGGTGGCAGTTTGAGATATTCGAGAACCAGACGTTTTGTGAAGTCATCGTCCGACTTGATAAGCCGTCCAACCTGGTGCGCCAGCTCAACATCTACATTAGTTTCCTGACGGAACATTTCGCCGGTTCCGGTACGCAACCACAATTCATTAACATTGAAAACGCGGCAAATATCAACAATAGTTCTGTCCGGGATATTTATTGTACCAGTTTCATAACCAGCTACAGCCGAACGAGATATGTTGATTGCCGAAGAAAATTGTTGCTGATTTAGGTTCAGCGCACTCCGCAATTTTTTTAGACGCTCTTTCAATAAGAATCACTCCCTTCCCAATGTCAAAAAATGACATTTGATACATCAAGAATAACACAATGAAAAGAAAAAAGCAACAAAAAAGACAATAAAAGACTAAAAAATGTTTGACAAAAACTATTGGATGTCATATAATGACAATATAAAGTTAGGTAATAACAAAAAACAGAAAGGCAGGTGAAGGTGATGTATAGCTTTAATGAGCTGAGCGAAAGCCGAAAGCTGACGACAGAAGAAAAAAAGACCGCCAAACAAATTCTTGGTTTGCTTAACGGTCAGAATCAAGTAGCAGCAAAGCAGATGCTTGACTTCTGCAGCTACGTAATTGAATGTAATTCTAACGTTGCTGTTGTTTTTGAAGAAGAGCGAGCAGAAGCTTGATGTTGTTATCGGTAGAGATTATCCGGCATTGCTTTTCTTGGTCAATATAAAAAGCGCAGCCTGGACAATCAATTTTAATACCGGTGGCCATACCTCCGGTAATAGGACATTTTTTAGGCATTTCTATAAACATAATATCACCTTCGTTCTGTAATACCTATTATAGCACGGAGGGCGGAGTGAAGCGAAGAAAAGAGGATTTAACATGAAACTTGAGCTTAGCTATGATGAGGTTTCAACCATTGTCGCTGCTCTGCTGACTAAGGTTATGACCGCAGAGAGCAATGCGCTGAAATGTGCAAAGTATGGCATGGATAAAGATGTTGAGTTTTGGCAAGAAAGAGCTGAAATCTACAAAAAGGTCTATAAGGTGGTAGAGGCTCAATTCGGGCAGGCTTGCAAGGAATGCGAGTAGGCAGATGCGGCGCTGAAGGAAAGCGAGTAAAAGCCATGATGATGAAAACCAAAAAGGTAAAACTGTACGGCAAGAAGCTGCGCAAACTGAACACCGCTATCCACGAGCGGGACAACAACTGCTGCATTATCTGCGGTAAGTACGTGGACCCTAACGAGAAGTTCCATCATGAACCTTGCGGGGCAATGAAGAGTGATGAAATTTCAAAAGGCGTAACACTCTGTTATGACTGCCACGCTGAACGCCATTTTGGCAAAAACAGTAATGCAGTCAGAGCACAGATTAAAGAATATCTGCAAAGCATTTATAGTTAAAGGAGGGTAACACAATGATTATTGTAACTGACAAGCAAAAAGAAACCATCAAAAAAGTGGAGGATATGGGAAAGGCTGATATTGATGGCCTGAAAGCAGCCGCCATTTTTCTGAAGGGCCTGCAAACGGCGATGATTATTCTTGCGGAAGACAAGCAGGAAAACAAAACGGCATAAGGGGCGAAGTGTTATGAACAGACCTGAAGACTACACTATTGTAGTCGAAAACGAAGGCGAACTGAGCGACTACGCAGTGAATATGTTTGCAAAGTGGGCCTTGGAAATCGGGCGCAAGCAGGGCTTGTGCGATAAAGAGGGTGAAAAGAAATGTGTAAAGCAAAGCGCATGACGTGTGCTGAACTGGAAGATAAGATTATTGACCATGCGAAGCGTTGCAAAAAATACAAGCCTAACGCAGCAATCAGAGAACATGAAGCCAGCATGAAATACGAGCGCCTGATGCGTGAACGCCGGGCAAAACTGGCGCGTGAAGCTGATGAAAGAATGAAGGCCAGCACTGCCTATGCACTGCGCTTCATTTTTAAGGGGCGATATAAAAATGGCCAATGAAAAAACTGTTGTCTGGTATCGTCCGGGCAAACCGGTGAAGGCCGTGCGTGTTGAGCTTAGTTTGGCCAATATGCAGAAGCTGGTGGGCGGTAAGATACAGATTGTACCGCTGGAACCTAAAGGCAACAGCCCGGAATATACGCTGGTATGCAACGAAGACGGCAAGAACAAATATCATAATGATGCCTTGTTCCCTCTGCTGAACAATAACGGCAATATCGTAGACGTTATATTCGGTCCCTGCTTTATCGCCGGTAAGCTGATGACCGATGAGAACGGCGAAGAAACATTTATCGACCTGCTGCGTGAAGACTATCTGAGAATAGTCCGCCGCTTTGGGAAAGGAGTTGTGAAGAATGAGAGGAAGGAAACTGCGGAAACTGAGGCTGCTGACCTTAGGCAGCTTACTGCTTGCCGTAATATGCTTGCTAGACTACGGGCCCGGAAGAATGGTAAGTGCAGCTTATCAGATGGTTAAAGGTCCGAAAGTCACCGAGATTGTTGTACCTTACCATGTATTGAGAGAAGGAGACACTTTGGAAGGAATCTGCTGCAGATTAAAAGATGAATACGGCGATAAGCGCGACTGGCGCGAAATTGCTTTTTATGTCTGCAAGGATAACAACAAGAAAGACGGCTGGGTATATCTTGGGGAAAAAATCAATGTGCGCCTGCATGTACCGGTCGAAACAAAATAAAAGAGCCGCCTGCAAAAAGCGCAGACGGCATGGGGATGTATGAAGTTAGCAGCATCCATACATCCCTATTTTAGCATATAAGAGTGATGATAACAAGGAGGCAAAAAAATGGATTATGACGTCAAATTTGTTGAATACAAAGGCGGCAATATCAAGGTAAGCTATACCGTCACTCCGCTTAACTCACATGAGGAAGCGAGTATAATCAGCCGCATTGACAAACCGCATGAAGATTTCATGCGTGCCTGGATGGAGCTGCCTGAAATAGCACGTAGACTGTTGGAGTTTCCGCTGGCCAACGAAGACGGCGAAGAGCTTGGCATTATGGTTACCAAGGTAAACTTTCTGACAAGCAAAAACTTTGGCAGAGGCATGCAGCTGGTGGCGCTGCTGCTGGGCTTCAAGAACTGCAAGCAGCCGCTGCAGGTAGTGACGCAAAAGTTTTATGAGAATGCCGTAGATCATAGCAAGAGATACACGGATGAACCGTTTCCTTTGCAACAGTTAACGCCGCGAGAAGCTGATGTTATGTTCCTCATAAAGAAGGAAGCCTTTGACTATGCTTATCACTGCAAGCGTGAACAGCCAACAATAGATGAGGCGCAGGACGCCTACGAGAATGGCGGTTATCCCGACGAAGAAGAATAAAAGGAGTTGAATGAAAATGGCTGTAGTAAATATGCCGGTAGAATGTCTTATCCCGCATCCGCAGAACCCAAGAAAAGACCTGGGCAATCTGGAAGAACTGACAGCGAGCATTAAAGAGAATGGCATCTACCAGAACCTTACCGTAATCCCGGTCAACGAAGCTGTATCGGGTGAAGAACCCAAGTATATGGTGGTTATTGGCCACCGTCGCCTGGAAGCTGCGAAACGCGCCGGGTTGCAGGAAGTGCCGTGCGCTATCGTAAGAGGCATGACGGAAACGCGGCAGCTGCAGACTATGCTGTTAGAGAATATGCAGCGTAGCGACCTGACAGTTTATGAACAGGCTCAAGGCTTCCAGCAGCTTCTGGACTTTGGTATGGATATCGAAGATATCTCCCAGCAGAGCGGCTTCAGTAAAAGCACTATCAGACGGCGCTTGGAAATCGCTAAGCTGGACCAGAACAAGCTGAAGGAGCTAAGCTCTACCCGCCAGCTTAGCCTGAAAGAGTTTGACGCGCTGGCAAAAATCAAAAACATGGAAGCCAGAAACGAAGCAATGGAGAAGATTGGCACAAATGATTTTGCTCTAGCAGTAACACGCGCCGTGGAGAAAGAAAAGCTTGATGCTACTATGCCGGTGTTCCTGGCAGATATGGAACGTCTTGGCATTAAAAAATTCCCGGATACTGCCAATAAATACAGCAGCAAATATAGACGCATTGGCAATTTGGACCTCTATGAGTATGAGGTAACAAAAGATAAAATTCCCAAGAAAACAGCTGGGGTGTATTATGAGGCCAGCTATCCGAGAAACGTAGAGTTTTACGTCAAGGAAACAAAAAAAGGTAAGGTTAAAGAAAAAAGCGCCAAGGAGACTGAAAAAGAAAAACGTATCAAGGAAGCATGGTTTAAAGTCGATGCTATGGCTGCAACACATTATGAACTGCGCAAAGCATTTATGGAAAACTTTAAAGCTACCACTAAACAGCATGAGCTCGTGCTGATGGGAGCCTATAGCGTGGCGGTATTACAGGGAGTCACGTACATGGGATTGGGCAGCGTAGACAAAGAAGCTGGGATAGATAGCAAATACTTTGATCCCAAGCAAGACGAGAAAGCAGTCAAGCTGGTCTTCGATGGTTACTTTGATATCCAGCAATGCGCAAATGTTATCTACAAATTGTTCGGTGACAGTGAAAAAGAAAATTATGCCAACAATAGCCGCTTTGGATATCCTACATATAAAATCAATCCAAGACTTGAGGCGCTGTATCATTGGCTCGTTGCTCTTGGCTATCAAATGAGCAGCGAAGAAAAGCTTCTGGCAACTGGCCAGCATGAAGTATTTCAGCAGATTAAAGGAGCTTAAAAATGGACACGGCAATAGATTAATTTACAATCAACCTGGCCATTACAATTATCGTTATGGTGTGCGCATTGGCGCTGGTAGGAGGAAAAGACGATGAACGATAGTGAAAGAACAATAATGGACTACGTAAACAGAGCGCAGCTGGCCATCAATGACTGGCAATGCAGCGGCGAGAGCTATTATCTGGAGCAGGCAAAGGCAGAGCTTGCCGAAGCTGTTCTCTTGGCTGATGAACTGGCCAAGAAAAAACCAGTTTTTCTTCAATATAGCGCAGAGGTGCAGGGCTGCGTTGTTTCTAGCGATTTGTGCGATACTCCGGAGGAAGCCTTGGAAGATATTCGTCCTGACCTTGTTGTGGGCGATTTGGTTATAGTCTATAAACAAAAAGAATCCCAATGGCAGCCTTATATTGATATGGATGATTTGATTGAAGGATTTATAAGCCAAGCAGATGATGAGGCTGGCGAAGGTGCAGAAGCATGGTGCGATTTTATTTCCGGTAATGCGCTGGCGCAGGCGAGAAAAGAGCTTGATGAACAGCTCAACGATGTATTGGAGGCATGGCTCAGAAAACATAAAGTTGAAGCCGGTTGGTATGACAGAGCCGGCATTGAGGGAACGTATAGATTTTGCGGTGATAAGTTTATCCGTGTTAGCAAGGCTGGCGATGACGCATGAGCCAGCTAAGAAAAATGGAACGCAGAAAACAGAAGAAGCTGCATCTGCTGGGCGGCGAAGAGCGCCTGCAGGTAAAGGCTGGAGACAACGAACCGTTCGGCATCAGCAAGGCCGGGTATAATGCCATCTATAACGCAGGTTATGAAGCGGGACGGCAAGCGGAACGCGCAGAAATGATACCGTATTATGCCAAATACTTCACTCACCAGATACTGGCAGTCTGCTGCAAGATACTCATGGAGAACTATGGAGAAATACATGTACGCAATACAAGGATCGAGAAATTCACGGAGCTTTATGGCCGTGGCCTTGAGATGCTGGGCGAAGACAAAAGCACCGAACAATATCTTGAGTACATCGAACAATATGGAATGCACATCAATTGGAAGGAGCCGGTGACGTGAACGCAAATCAGAAGCTATGCTGCCTGGAAATAGACTATATCGTATATCGCCTGCTGACTACCAGAAGAATCCGGTATGCTCAGCATCTGGCCTGCACGAGAAAAAGAAAGCTCAGAAGCTACCTGAGCAAACACAGAAGCCTGCGTGATAAGTGCTTCTTGGAAGCACGGAAGCTGCCGCGTTTCTGCAAGACAAAAAAATAACTATATATAATAGTAGAAAATGGGCAGGTGAAATACCTGCCCAAAGCTTGATAAAGCATATTAGTTGAGTGGCATATCAGTGCCGGAAAAAATAACAGCCAAAATAACTTAGGCAGAATGGAGCGGAAGAATGTATGTAAAACGGACATGGAGATGTGGCAAATGCATCGAAGTAGAAAAATACCAGACCTTCCGCTACAAGGGAAAGATGACAGTACGTGCTCCACAAAGCAATCCTACTCCGGAAGCTATGGCCAAGGTGAACGAACGCAACAGCTACAAGAATCTTCGACGCCTGCTTAATACTAATTTTGGCAAAGGTGACCTGCATTGTGTATTGACCTATGCTCCGGATAAAAGAGCAACCAGTCCGCAGGAGGCAAAAAAAGATATCCAGAAATTCTGCCGCAACGTGAAACAGAAATGCAAGCGTCGCGGCTCAAATTTCAAATATGTGGCCGTAGCCGAATACGGTAAGCGCTCTATGCATTTTCATGTTGTTATCCATAGCGGGCTGAAGCTGCAGGAGCTTGGCGATATGTGGCCGCATGGACGTATTCATGCTACGGAGCTGGACGGCAGCGGAGATTATGACAGGCTGGCCAGCTATCTTATCAAGCAGACCAATAAGACCTATAACGATCCGGAACGCAGAGTGTTTGCCAGACGTTATGTTACGAGCCGTAACCTTGAACAGCCGGAGTGTAAGATTGAGAAAGTCAAGGCTGACAGCTGGCGTGAGACACCGTCTGCACCTAAAGGCTTTTATGTGCTGCAGGATACGATCGTCCAAGACGTCAGCGAGATTACCGGATATCCGTATCAGTATTACCGTTGCCTGGCATTGGGCGGCGGGACACCATTGAAAACAAAAGACTACGCAGGTAGGCGTTTATATCAGCGGCGGAATCTGCCTCGGTAGTTATATGCAAGCAAAAACGGACAGGCGCAAGAAGAAGTATATCCGCTGCTGCTATAAGCACCGGAAGGAGGGAATAAGATTGCTAGTAAAGCACTGGCAGCGCGTCGCAGAGACACGCTTTAAGTATCACAAAAAAATTCAGATGGCCGTGGATGAAGCACGTGCCTGCAGGCATCCGCATGGGCTGAAGGACAAGCTGAAGCCTAATCCTACCCAGCAGGACGCACTCAAGGGAATACTGCCGCTGAAAAAGGTTAGCGTATACATTGGCCGCCGAAGCTATGAGCTTATCATTGAGCAGCCGGAGGAGTGGCTGGCGGTGATAAGGGAGACGTATGCCTTATACAAAGACTCTCCTATTGGCCACGTCATGCACAAATACTATGACAACTACGAAGACAGGCACGTCCAGCCGGAGGTTATCAGCGGGCTGCAGGGAGTGAGCCGTCAGACGTTCTACGCCTGGCGTAATGAGTTTTTGAGTGATGCTGCAATAATAGCAGCGCAGCATGGAATAAAAAAATTTTAAGCATTGCCGTTTTGTACTTTACAAATCGGCGCTTTTGACGTGGTAAAATAGTATTGTGCAAAATAGCAAGTAAAAACAAAGGCCCTGACGGAGCGTTCCGCCGGGGCTATTTTTATGCCAAAAAACAAGGGAGGTGAAGGCACTATGGCACAAGCAAAAAAAGCAGTCAAAAAACCTGTTAAAAATTCCGGTAAAAAATCTACCCTAAAAGCGGGTAAAAAAACCACGTCGGAAATACTCAGTCCGGCGCAGGAGAAATTCTGCCTGGAATACCGCAAGCATGAGGGTAACGGCACTGCTGCAGCCATAGCTGCCGGGTACAGTGAGAGGACCGCCGCACAGCAGGCTACAAGGCTGTTAAGAAATGTTAACATTATGAAGCGTATAAAAGAGCTGGCAGATGACGCTATCAGAAAGCAGATTATCGGGCTGGATAAACGCGCTCTAGTGCTCAGTAAAATTGCCGAAGATGACGCTGCTGATGTGCAGGCCAGAATCAGGGCGATTGATGTTCTGAACAAAATGGATGGCGTGTATGTCATCAAGACTGAAGTTAAGATTAGCGGCAACGTTAATGTGTTGCTGAAAAGGCGAAAGAAGGAGTAATGGACCATGAAACCTCAAATTAGCCAGGAAGACTACGATGCTTTAGTAGGCTATCTTGCTGAGTGCCAGCATGATCCGGAGCTTTTCGTAAAGCTTTCTTTCCCTTGGGGTGAACCTGATACTCCGCTGGAGAATAAAACAGGTCCTGAGAAGTGGCAGCTTGACATACTGCGTGAAATAAAGGACGAAGTAAAAACTGCTGATGTTGCCATACGTGAAGCAGTAGCCAGTGGCCACGGCATTGGCAAATCAGCGCTGGTGAGCTGGCTCATTCTTTGGGCGCTGGGTACTTGCTCTGATACGCGCGGCGTTGTTACCGCTAACACTGAGGCGCAGCTTCGCACTAAAACATGGGCAGAGCTTAACAAATGGTACAACATGTGGATAGCTAAACCATTGTTTGATTATACTGCGACAAGCATTTTCTGCAACGTTGACAGTAACGAAAAGACTTGGCGTATAGATGCAATTCCGTGGAGTGAAACAAATTCTGAAGCGTTTGCTGGCTTGCATAATCAGGGCAACAGAATTTTGATTATCTTTGACGAAGCATCAGCGATACATGACACCATCTGGGAAGTTACGGAAGGTGCCCTGACTGACGCGGATACGGAAATCATCTGGTGCTGCTTTGGTAACCCGACACGTTCCAGCGGCCGCTTTTATGATTGCTTTCACAAGCACAGAAATTATTGGCATACTCGCAGAGTAGATAGCCGCAGCGTAAGCTTTTCTGATAAAAAGCAGATTGAAGCGTGGCGTGAAATTTATGGCGAGGACAGCGACTTTTTCAAGGTCCGCGTGCGTGGCGAGTTCCCTTCTGCCAGTGATAAGCAGTATATCTCTCAGGATATCGTGGATGAAGCACGGAAAAGGGTACTCAAGACATATCAGTATAATTTTGCTCCGGTTATTATTGGCGTAGATCCTGCGTGGACCGGCGCGGATAAAATCTGCGCATACCTGCGTCAAGGTAATTACAGTAAGCTGCTCTTTGAATATCCGAAGAATGATAACGACCTGCAGCTTGCGGGTAAGATTGCGGCGCTGGAGGATGAATACCACGCTGATGCAGTCTTTATTGACCTTGGCTATGGTACCGGCATCAAGAGTGCAGGCGATGCCTGGGGCAGGAATTGGACGTTGGTATCGTTCGGCGGCACAAAAGGCATACCGCCTAACTGTGTAAACAAGCGCGCTGCGATGTGGCAGGATATGCGGCGTTGGCTTATGGAGGGTGGAGCAATATCACCTGATGACAGCGTGCTGGCTGATGACCTCGTAGGACCGGAGCTTGCTCCGCGTGATGATGGCAGAGTGCAGCTGGAGAGCAAGGAGAGTATGAAAAAGCGTGGGCTTCCATCTCCTAACAGGGCGGATGCATTGGCGCTTACCTTTGCTTTTCCGGTGCTGAGCAGAAAACAGGAACATGAATACGCCTGGAGCGTCGACAATGGCGCGCAGGAAGAATATGATCCGTTTCATGGAATGTGGTAGGAGGTGAGACCATGGAAGAAATCATTATGCAGCTGCATGGCGGCGGTGGTGGTGGCGGCGGAACGCAGATTAAGCAGAACGCACCCGGAAGCCAGAGCGCCGCAACTATTGACAGCGCAACTGAAGGACAGCGTGAATCGCTGCGTGAAAAGCTGAGCAAGGCAAGAGGCCGTAACTTTACCAACAAGACCGGCGGCAGCATGGTAGATACAATCAAGAAAGCATTGCTGGGTGAATAGCAATGTTTGAAGAAATCTATCGAGACACAAAGCTGCTGAAGGATAAGCGCTTCGTGCTGGAGCAGATGTACCAGCGGCGCACGTCGTTTGAACCGACGTGGCAACTGCTGTCACGGTATATCGTTCCTTACCGAGGGCGCTTCCATGAACGCGGCGGCAGCATGGACGGAGAGCGGCGTGACCGCTATCTTATCGACCCTTATCCGATGGATGCTGCAGGCAAGTGCGCTGCAGGCCTGCAAAGCGGATTGACGTCCCCGAGCCGTCCGTGGTTTGAGCTGTCTTTGGCCGACCAGGAAAAGGCTGAATATCATCCGGTGCGTCAATGGCTGGATGATGTGCGTGACGTTATGATGGCCATATATGCACGTGGCAATACATACGCTATGCTGTACGATATCGAGGCTGAGCTTTGCCAATTTGGCACGGCAGCAGCGCTGATGATGCAGGACTATGATACCGCTCTCTGGCACCGCAGCTACACCTGCGGCGAATATGCAGGCGGTGTGGATGCAAGAGGCAGGCTTTATTCCTTTGGCAGGCGTTTTGAATTGACCGCTCCACAAATGGTAGCGGAATTTGGCATTGATAACGTGAGCGTGGCCGTAAAGACCGCGTACAACAACAATGACCATACACAGCGCTTTGAGGTTGAAATGCTCATCGTCAAAAACAATGAGTATAAGCCTGAGCTATTAAAGCCCGGTAACTTCCCTTGGCAGAGCTTTTATTGGGAGCGTGGCAATCAGCAGCAGTTCCTGCGTATCAGCGGTTACAAGGAGCAGCCATTTATTATGCCGCGTTGGACTAAGGTGGCCAACTGCGAATATGGTTATGGTCCTGGGCATAATGCCTTGGGTAACTGTATGCAGCTGCAGCGTATCGAGAAAGCAAAGCTCCGCTGCATGGATAACGAGGCTGACCCGGCTATGATGTTCCCGGCAAGCCTGAAGAAAGTCAACCGCCAGCCTGGTGCAAACAACTTTATTCCCGATGGTACGCAGATGAATGCTTATCCGATGATACCGCCGGGAGCAAAGCGCTACGAAGGCATGATAGCCTTGAGCAACGATAAACGCCAGCAGATAAGCGCTACGTTCTATAATGACCTTATGGTAATGCTGACGCAGGCGCAGAACAATCCGCAGATGACCGCCAAGGAAGTCGCGGAACGTCACGAGGAGAAAATCCTTATGCTGGGGCCGGTGCTGGAGCAGTTCCATAATGAGGTTCTGGACCCGCTGACCTTGCGTACGTTTGGGCTCTGTATGCGCAACGAGCTTTTTCCGCCTATGCCGGAAGAGATTACTGCAGACGAGCTGAAGGTTAATTTTGTGAGCCTTTTGGCGCAGGCGCAGAAGATGGTAAGTCTGCCAAGTGTACAGAATGTACTTGGCATGGTAGGTAACGTAGCAGGTATCTATCCTGAAGCTGCCGATATTATCAACATCGACAACGTAATTCGTGAGGTTGGCGTTATCAGCGGTACGCCTGAGAAAATCATGCGCAGCGAAGACGAGGTGCAGCAGCTCAGAGAGCAACGCCAGCAGGCACAGGAAGCACAGATGCAGCAGGCGCAGATGGCACAGGGTGCAGAAGCGGCCAAGACCGGTGCGGAAGCTGCAAGGCTTTTGAGTGAGGTGCCGTCCAATACGGATAATGCTCTGGATGATATGCTGAGCAGAATGGGGATGAGCTGATGGAAAAGCAAAGATTTGCTGAACTGCTCGTAAACGTCATGCAGACGCAGACGGGTAGGGAATTTATTTATGAGCTGCTCGACACAATGGAAGTGAATACCCCTAACTATGTTGTCGGGCGTGAAAGTGTCATGGGGTACGAGATTGGCCGGCGCAGCGTTGGCGAAGAACTGCTCCGTATGCTGAGAGATGATACTGAGGAAGGCCTGCAGCTGGAGCTGCTGATGCGGCAGGAAGCGCGGGACCGTCCCAAAGAAAAACGAAAAGATGAATTCTATGACCAATTTGAAGGAGGTAATGTATAATGCGAAAGAAATGGTTGTACTTTCTGGCTCCTGACGGCGGCGATGCTGGCGGCGGTGAAGGCGGAGCTGGTGGCGATGGCGGCACCGGTGGTGACGGTGGTGCTGCAGGTGGCAGCAAAAGTATCTTTGATAACCCTGACGGCGGCAATCCCGCTGGTGATGATGGTGGCAATCCTCCTGGTGACGGTAGCGGCAACCCTGCTGGTGATGGCGGCGGCGCTGGCGAAGTACCGGAAAACTATGAGTTTAACCTGGGCGAAGGCCTTACAATCACCGATGAACAGAAAACAGCATTTACCGCCATAGCTAAGGATGCAAAGCTTTCTCAGGCACAGGCTGACAGCTTGCTGAAAATGCACAGCGAGATTATTAACGGCTATATGCATGCTGCAGAAGATGCCATTGAAAAAAATATTGCTGAATGCCAGAAGCTGGGGCTGACAAGTCAGGAAAACCTTGGCTTTGCCAGAACAGCTGTAAATACCTTTGGCGGCAGTGAGGCAATGCAGGTATTGATTGATACCGGTGCTATCAATCATCCTGCTGTCTGCAAGCTCTTTGTAACTATCGGCCAGCTTATCAGCGAAGATAAACCGGCAGATACTCATGCTGGCGGCGGTAAGGGAACCCCGCGGGCAGAAGATATCCTATTCCCTAACAGCAAATACTAAAGGAGTGAATTAAATGGCACAAACCGGACTTTATAACAACACTGGCCTGGCAACTATGTATGATATTGCACAGCAGTATCGCTCTGCAGGTAATGAAGCAGCGGCGCAGGTCGTAGAGCTGCAGGCCAAAACCAACCGTCTCTGGGAAGTATTCCCGATGAGAACCTGCAACAGCGGCAGCGTTGAAAAAGCGCTTATCAGAACCAGCCTGCCGGATGTAGCATGGCGTATTATTAACCGTGGCGTTGCACCTACTAAATCCAGCACTGGCCAGGCAAGCTTTACTACTGGCGGTGTTGAGGCTATCGCACAGATTGACGAGCGACTGATGAAGCTCAACAAGAACAGCAATACCTATCGACTTAATGAAAACTATGCACATCAGGAAGCTATGAGCCAGAAGATGTCTACTACCTTCTTCTATGGTGATGAACAAATCAATCCTGCAGGCTTTACCGGTCTTGGCGCTTTCTACTATGATAAGGCTGGGCAGGATGAAATCTACGCTAATCAGATTGTTGATGCGGGCGGTACCGGTAATAATCTGACCTCTCTTTGGGTAGTGACCTTTGCACCTGATACTGTTTACGGTATCACTCCGGAAGGCGTTCCTGGCGGTTACAGCTATCGTGACAACGGACGTGTTAAAGTGAGAGATGAGAACAACCTTGAATACTGGGGCTATGAATCTCAGTACAACTGGGACGTAGGCCTCTGCGTACGTGACCCACGCTATGTAGCACGTCTGGCCAACATTGATACTACCAATACCAGCAGCACTGACTTCATCGATAAACTGATTGAAGTATATGACTGCATTGAAAACCCTGACCATGGCCGTACAGTTATCCTCTGTAACCGTAAGGTTCAGACCATGATCAATATCATTGCACAGAAGAAAAACAATGTTAACCTTTCTCTGGAAGACTTTGGCGGTAAGCGTATCCAGCATTTCTGGGGCTCTCCCATCCTGCGCAATGATGCTATCCTGAGCACTGAATCTAAAGTGCCGGTAGAATAAGGAGGTAAGAACATGGCTGTAATGATTGATGCAAAGCTTATTCTTTGTGAAAATGTCGATACTGCAGCGACTGTCACCAGTAAGGCGCTTGATATCGGCCGCAACAAATCTTTGAGACCGCTCTATGTTGATGTTAAACTGACTAAGGGCGTAACTGCCGGCCGCGTAAAAAGCGTAGAGCTGCAGTCCAGCGCTGACGAAAGCTTCTCTACTCCGATCACTGAGATGGTGGTGACTATCGGCAAAACTGCCGAGCAGCAGAAGCACACCTGCCAGCTGGCGCAATTCTTCGCGTCTATCCAACCGCAGGGCCGTTATGTCCGCGTAAAAATCACCGGTGATACTACCGTTCCGGCAGGCGGCAAGATTTGGGCATATCTGTCCCCGGGTATCCAAGTGCCGGTATGAGATACAAAGTAATTCGCACCTGCTATTGGCAGCGCAGACTTTGGGAAAAAGGCGAAAAGGTGGAGCTGGAGGGAAATGTACCGGAGCATTTCAAACCGCTCTATGATCCAGCCGAAAGATTGGCCCTGAACAAAAATGCTGACGAGCTTTCGGATGAAGAACCTACGAACGAAACGCCTTCCAACGAAGTGCTTTCGGATGAAGAACCTTCGGACGAAACGTCTGGCAGCATGGAAAACCCGGATATCATGCCTTCTTCTTTGGAAGATATGAATGTTGGCCAACTGCAGAAGTTGGCACGTGCAAACGGCCTGGAGCCGCCGAAGAAAGCAAAAAAACAAGAATTGATTTCCGCTCTGCGCGGAGAATAACATCGGGCCGGAGCTTATTCCGGCCTTTTGTTTTTTTAGGAGGAAACCATGAACAATATTGAAATCTGCAACCTTGCGCTTGGCCGTATCGGCGTAGACGAAATCAACCGCATGGATGAGGCAAGCCAGCCTGCAAGAATCTGTACACGTTATTTCAACTTTACCCGTCAGAATGTACTACGCCGCTTTCCTTGGACGTTCGCAACGAAGCGTGTGCAGCTGGCGCTGCTTAATGAAACGGCACCTGATTATAAATACGTCTATCAATATCCTTCTGATGCGCTGGCCATACGCCTTATGTACAATGACAGCTTTGTTGGACTGCCTAAGGATAACTACTTCCGCATTATGAACGGCAACGGCGGACGCAAGATATACAGTAATATCTCTAACGCCTACGTGGAATATACTGCAGACGTAAAGGACAGTGAAACCTTCGACAGCCAATTCATTGAAGCCTTCAGCTGGAAGCTGGCGGCGGAGATGGCGTTTGCTTTGACCGGTAATATGAACCTTGCGACAAATGCTATCCAGGCATACAATGCTTACTTTACGGAAGCAGCAGGCGAGGATGCTGCAGAAGACAATCAGGAAGAAGCTGTACAGGATAGATTGGCCAACGCCAGATGGGAGGGCTGACAATGGGACTGTATCAACTGAAGCCCAGCTTTGCCGGCGGTGAATTGTCGGATAGCATGTACGGCCGCGTCGATATCAACAAATATGATAGCGGCGCTGCCACGTTGAAAAACTTTACGGTGCAGCGTTATGGTGGCGTGCGTAACCGCAACGGCTTCCGGCACATTGGCGTAACCTATGGAGGCAAGCGTGCCTTCTACATACCATTTCTGTATAACGCCAATGAAACCTATATCATAGAAGTCACTGCAGGGCATTGCCGTTTTCTGTATAATGGCCAATACATAGTAGAGGATAACGGAGAGCCTTACACGATAAGCAACAATCTTAATGCGGCCGACCTGCAGGGCATCTGCAAAATAAAATATACACAGAGTGCTGACGTGCTTTTTATCGTGCATCCTGACCATTATCCTATGACGCTTACGCGCTACAGTACATATGACTGGCGCTGGGAACAGATGCCGATAACAGGCGGTCCGTTTGAGGACAGTAACGGCTCTGCAGCAACAGAAGAAGAACAAATTACACAGGTGTACCGTTATGGCGCTGGAACCTATGAACTGACATTGCCTGATACCGTTACCAATATTTCGGTGGAGTTGGCTGGCGCTGGCGGCGGCGGGAGTGGAGTAGCATCTAGCCTTGAGCAGTTTATTTCTCCTGGTGGTGATGGTGGTGTTGGTGAATTGATAAAATTCACTACAACTGTTGTTGCTGGAAAAAAATATACATTATCTGTTGGTACTGGTGGTGCTGGTGGCAATGGAGCGGTAAGCAATAACTACTTCACACAGAATACTTCGCAGGCTGGTGGAAATGGTGGTGAAAGTGTAGCATTTGGGAAAACAGCAAGAGGAGGACAGGGAGGCGGAAGCGCCGTGCAAAACGGAAGCAAAGGCCATGCTGGCAGTAATGGAACTGGTTATATAGGTGGTGGCAGTGGTGGCACCAAGGGTACAGACAGAGCAAATCCAAATGGCAAAAGCGGCGGTGACGGATTCTGTAATATCCGCTTCCGTTATGGCAGTAAGGCAGCGAAGTTAACTGCCAGCGCAATCGAAGGCGAAGTCACATTAACAGCGAATAAAGATATCTTTGAAAAGGACAATATTGGCAGCCTTATTGAGCTGACTCATTATAAAAAAAGCGAATACAAAAAAGGTGTGCCTGATACAACGGATGCGCTGCTGGTAAGCTGCCTGCCAGGCTCTAGCGTCTATGTAGAGAGCTTCGGCTTTTGGAAGGGAAACTTCTCATTGGAAAAATATAACGAGAACAGCTCGATGTGGGAGCTTGTAAGAACGCAGGACGGCAATCACAGCCAGAACTACAATTTTACTGAAAAAAACGAGGAGGAGTATATCGTCAGGTACAGGGTAACCTCAACAGAATTTGATACTACCATCTGGAGCGGCGAGAACGAAAAGCAGACCGGTTATGTCACTTTGCAGAGCTTCGGCAATGATTATAGCGGTATTATAAAAATCACCGAGTACATCAGCGGCAAAAAGGTTAAAGGCAAGGTGCTGCGTACGATTGGCAGTACAGACGCTACGCAGATCTGGGCTTTTTCTCCGTGGAGCAGGAGCAAGGGCTATCCGACTGCAGCAGGCTTCTTTGAGGACCGTCTGGTATTTGCCGGCAGTACAAGATATCCGCAGACGTTCTGGAGCAGTAAGGTAGGAGATTATTATAATTTCGGTACATCAACACCGGTGGTAGATGATGATGCGGTGACGGCAACTCTCAACGGCGGCCAAATGAACGGCATCAAAGCAATGGTAGCCTTTGGAGAATTGATTCTGCTGACGAGCGGCGGCGAATATAAGGTAAGCGGTGGCCAGGGCAAAGCACTCACGCCTAGCAATACTTTAAGCCAGGCGCAGGAATACCGCGGCATATCTGACGTGTTGCCGGTAACGGTAGGCAGCAGAATTGTTTTTGCGCAGCAGCAGGGCAACATCATCCGTGACTTGGCATACAGCTATGAGGCTGATAAATACACCGGCGATGACCTTAACCTCCTATGCTCTCATCTCTTCGATGGCCATAAAGTAGTAGCTATGACCTACCAGCAGACTCCGGACAGCATCATATGGTTTGTCCGTGACGATGGCCTGCTCTTGGGACTGACCTATATTAAGGAGCAGGATATCTACGCATGGCATAAGCACAGCATTAAGAACGCACGCTTTGTCAATGTCTGCTGCATCCCTGGCGGAGAATGTGACGAGCTTTATGCTGTCATAGAACGTAACGGCCAATACGAGAACGTTATGCTGGAAAAGAGGAACGATAATGATGTGCCGGAAGAACAGATCTATGTTGACGACGGCATAACCGTACGTGGTAGCGATATAAAAGAGGTAACAGGCCTGACGTGGCTGGAGGGTGAAACCGTGGCCATACTGGCTGACGGAAACGCGCTGCCGCAGCAGAAGGTGGAAGGCGGCAAGGTTACGCTGAGTGAAAAGCATGGCTACAGTGTTGTACATGTGGGACTGCCTATTGATGCAGTCATAAAGACACTGCCGATAGAATTCCAGATGCAGGACGGTAGTTCTATCAGTCGCAAGAAACGCATAGGCAATCTTTCTGTTCTCTTTAAAAACACGCGTGGCGGACTGTATGGCCTGAGCGAGGAAAAACTGGATGAAATCAAATGGCGCGATACCGAAGCATATGGCCAGCCTACAAAACTTTTCACTGGCAAGAAAAAAATCGTCCTGCCTGCTGCAGGCTGGGACGAAACGCAGCAGCTTATCATTAAGCAGGATGCGCCGCTGCCGATGACGGTACTGGCCATTGTGCCGGAGATTGTGCCGGGAGGATAATATGGCGGAATATACTTTTGGTCGTCCGTCGGATGGAGATATTGAATACGTGGCTGCTCATCTGCGGCAGGACAACAGGCAGGAGCTGGCGGCGTTGTATGGCGCTGGGCATGAGCTGGATGTTTTAAAAAGAAGCGTCAGATACAGCGAACTGATTGGCTGCTTTTATATTGACGGCGTGCCTGCAGCTATCTATGGAGTAAGAAGCCCGGCTGCAATATGTGCCGTAAAGTGCGTATGGCTGCTCATGACCGACGAAACATTGAAGCATAGACTAGTAGTAGGGCGATATACCAAACGCTTTCTGAGGGCGATTGTGGCGGCCTATGGGCCTATGTCCAATAAGGTTGATGCTGGGAACGCAGAAATCCTGCGCTGGCTCAGATGGCTTGGCGCTGAGATATCGGAGCCGATGCAATGCGGAATCTACAATCTGCCGCACAGGGAATTTTATTTTGACGAAAGAATTTTAAAGGAGGGATAGCATGGGCGTAGGAGTAATGATTGGTGCAACTCTCTTGGGCGGTTATCTGCAGGGACGTGCAGCACGTCAGCAGGCCAACGCGCAAGCGGCGCAGGCTCAGGCTAATGCTGATATCGCCTATAACAATGCGCAGAAGCTGCAGGAACAGGCCGAGAAGCAGGCGCAGAACAATGAAATCAACGAGGAAAACAAACGTCGCAGGCTGCTGCAGCTGCAGGGGCAGCAGAGAGCCAACATCGGAGCGGCCGGAATCACGGCAAGCGGCAGTGCATTGGCGGCGATGGCAGACAGCCAGTTTAACCAGGAGCAGGAGCTTGCCTTTGAAAGATACAATGCACGTCAGCAGGTAGATAATATCTTCCAGCAGAGTACGGACAATGTGAACCAGGGCGATATCTATGCGTCGAGCGCCAGGGCATACCGCAAGGCCGGCAAGCGTGCTATGATGAACAGTATGCTGCAGGCAGGGTTGAGCGTGGCGGCTAATCTTTACACAGCCAAAAGCATGGGAGCATTGAAAAGCTCAGCCGGTAAAAGCGTAGGCCTGCAAAACTACAGTGTACCCGGCTACACAGAAATGAAGGGACTGCCTGCTCATACCGGTGACGGCATCTCGAGCTACAGTAATGATGGCTGGGCAAAAGCAAAATGGTAAAAATGTCATTTTGTACTTTACAAATCGGCAAAGGACGTGTGGTAAAATGATAATGCGGAAGGGAAGCCATCCTCCCATTTTCATCATACTCTATAAAAATTAGCAACGTAGAAAGCATCTGAGGACAAGCCTTGGGTGCTTTTTGCGTATATAGGAAAGGAGCAGAACATGGCAGTAATTGATGTTTACGAGAACCAGGCAAAGCTAGGTACGCCTGCAGGCCAGACGAGCGGTGTGCATCCTGATATGGGCGGACAGATGGCGCTGGCAAGGGCAAATGCAAATCTTACCAATACGATGGTAGAGGGAGGACAGAAGTTCTATGAGCAAATAGCCATTGCGGACGTGATGAAGGCTAACAATGATTACAATATGCAGATGAGCAGGCTGCAGAATGAGCTGCTGCAGAACAAGGAAGAAAATGCCAGGGATAACCTTACCAAGTACGAGGAAGGGCGCAAGAAGATTATCAATGGCATTATGCAAAAAGGACCGTCTACGTTGCGCGGCGTGCTGGGGAGCAAGGCGTTTTTCAATACTATAGACCGCGACTGGACGGGGCAGAGGGCGCAGATGGAGCGTTATACCATGGTTGAGATGGAGAAGTACCAGGATACGCAGCTTAACAATCAATACAAATTAGCTTTGAAGGACGTAGCTGTAAACTGGCACAACAATGATGATCTGGACGCTGTTATGCGCCGCGGCGATTTTATGACTGCAGCAAGGTATGCCAATTATGGCCAGGAAAAGATTACTGAAGCAAGCAACAAATGGAAGGCTGCGGTAGCAGAGACAGCAGCGCAGGCTGCTATCAATTCAGACAGCAGCGAAGGATGGACGCGTGGCGGTGAGATACTGCAGGCCTACGGTTATCTTATGGACCCGCAGAAACGTATCCAATACGATAAGATTATCAGCGCGAGGGAGAAAAGCAATAATCAGCTTAATACCTTTGCCGGCATCTATGCCAAGTATGGCAGTGATATAAACGGCGGTGTGCAGGCGCTCTTGTCTACGCAGACCGGTACGGCAGATATCGCCAAAGGTTTGGCATTTGCACAGGGTGAGGAAGGCAAGGCTTGGGGCAGCAATCAGTGCGCTAACTTTGTGAAAAAATATATTCAGACGGCTGGCGGTGATTATGACATTACCAGCAGCCTGGCTGACGGTACCTACCTTAACGCAGAACGTAAAGGGCTGACGTTTAATGACCGTAAACAATTAAGGGACGGAGATATTGTCTATTGGCAGGTAGATGGCAGCAAGTACGCTACGAGCGACAACCCGGATGATGTGCATTCTGACACTAAGGCCTATAAGGGTATTACCCATGTCGGTATATACAATGCCAAGACCGGCAAGGTTATCCAGAGTGGTGAGCATGGAGTGAGTGAGCTGGCGCTGGATGCTGCCGGATATCATACGGTA
>ENA-OROM01000426-OROM01000426.1-human-gut-metagenome-genome-assembly--contig:-NODE-426-length-54946-cov-3.252737_pt1 | contig 54946 bp, 37 predicted proteins | sample MGYA00242129_ERZ509050 | MGnify/ENA primary metagenome ERZ509050 (study PRJEB26280, sample SAMEA2338701) | human gut metagenome | biome: human gut; feature: human-associated habitat; material: faeces...
TTCCCAAAAAACTGACCAGTATTGGTTGCAATACAATTGTATTTTATGCTATAGTATCACCACTTTATCGCCACTTATCGTCATTTATCGTCAAGTGATGCCAAATCACCGAAAAATCGGGGCTTTTGGCGGTAGAAAAGTTAAAAACCGCGCTATTACGGGAAATCGTAAAAATCGCAAATCAGAAGATTTTTGGTAGAAACTCGGTAGAAACCCAACAGCACAAAAGTTGGTAGAAACTTGGTAGATACCGAAAACAACCCTAAAACGGTAGAAAGCCTGTTGACAAAGCAAACTGAATAATGGACAATAGCGGACGGTGTTTCATAACAGAAGCGCTGTCCGCTATTTTTATGCCCAAAATTGAATACCGTACATCGCTTCTCAGAAATGAGGAGCGATTTTTTTATTTCAGATGAATTATGTCAAGGAGGTCTTTCTATGCCTAATCCTACGAAAATCAGCTTGCCGAGAATAGACTATCATTTCGAGGAAAGTGCCTGTGAACAGGTTCTTACCGTCATGCTCAACAAGGTCGATAAGGACTATTCCACGGTCGATGAACTGGCTGAACACGATGAACTGTCAATGTTTACCCGTGATGAGATCAAGAAGGCTGTATCCGAGCTGAACGGCAGAAAGTTTCTCCTGAAAGTGGATAAGCCGTATGGCTGCGTTTATGCGGTAAATAAGCTGTATATCCCCAACATGGAATTTGTTTACGGCAGATGAGCTGAGGAGGAACGGAAATGGACAAGCGCAACAGGAAAAAGAAAACCGTGGACGATACCGTCTGCGAGATACATAAATTCAGCGGATATGCCGTTCTGAGCAACTGCTTCGTGCGGTCTACCAATCTCGGCTGTCCTGCTATCGGTCTGCTTGGCAGAGTTATGGACTTGCCGCCGGAGTGGAACTTCTCAAAGGCAGGGCTGATTGCAATCTGCCCTGACGGTGAGACAGCTATCGACAGCGCCCTCAATGATCTGAAAGAGTGGGGCTACCTTGAAGTCGTGGTAAAGATGCCGAATGAGAACCCGACCGGCAGGATACAGACGGTCTACAAGTTCTATGAGTATTCAGCGAAGGATACCTCTATCCCTCAGTATGACTATGAGCTTGAAACCTTTACGGTGGATAACGCCGTTCTGAATCGTGTCAAAAAGGACAGCAACTTTACTATGGTAAGCACTGCTCTCCTGCGGAACAAGACGATTCCCAATAAGCTCCTCGGCTTGCTGCTCAAAGTGCGTTCTCTGCCTGACTACTGGCATTTCTCTATGTCGGGACTGAAAGCGATCTGCAAAGAGGGCAGGACTGCGGTTCATAACGCTGTAAACAAGCTCATAGATATGGGTTACCTTGTACGCACACAGCTTCTCTCCAATGAGAGCGTTCACAACTGCTTTGAGTACGTTTACAGCTTTTTCGATGTGCCTGTCACCAAAGAACAGGCTGACGAGCTTGAAGCTGAGACCAGACGCAAGGCAATCACGATACGTGCAGGCGGTCGGGCTGAAAAGCCTATTTCTTCTGAGGGGGAAAAACAGAGGGTGGAAAACCTGTATCCGGACATTCCGTCTGCTGAAACTCCGCTGTCTGAAAACCACGGACAATATAATAACAACAATACATTACAGAAAAATCAATTACGGAGTGATAAATCCTCTATCATTCCTTCTGCGGCAATTCCACAAGTTTTCAACGGTGAAAATGTTGAAAAGTCGAACGAGGGATATAACGCAGAAGAAGTTGAGTATTATACGGAAGTCGTGAAACAGAACATCGGCTACGGCTATCTCGGAGACTGGCTGACCGTTGACGGTCGGGACGGCTATGCAGAAGCAGATAATATCGTCGGCTTTATCGTTGACGAAATATGCTCTACTCTGCCGTACACCACGCTCAGAGGTACGAATTTCCCCAGAAGCGTGATAAAGTCCAAGATGCTTAGGGCTAATATTTACATGGTCGAGAATGTCCTTGTGAATATGGCAAAGGTCGATAATATCAAGAATTTCCGCAAATATTTCATCAGCGCCCTCTACAACGAAGTCCTGACATATCATTTCAACGAAGGCTGTGAAAGCCGATGGGCTGACAATGCTGTGGCAGAGATGTACGGTCGGGCTGTCTGATTACGAAGGGAGGTGTTCCTATGGGTGCAAAGAGAATCAGTGAGCATGATCTTGTGTTTACGGGAAGAAATGTTCCTCTGTCGGAGATCGCACGGGCAAGCGGTATCGGTATTACTACGCTGAAAAATGGTATTCTGTCCGGAGTTCTTGACTTCGGTTATGCGATCCCCTGCGGTGAGGGCAAACAGCATCGCTATTACTGCCCTGACAGGGTAGTATATCTCAAGACCGGATATTTCAATCCGAAGCCGCAGCAGACCAATGAGGAGGTGTAACTATGCCCGATAATCCTTCTTTTCAGGAGATAGACGGACTTTTTAACCGTTTTCATAGCGAATTTGAAGCTATCGTTATGGATATGCTCGGTGATAAGGTCAGCTATAATCTTCTGAGCTGCGTTTTCTGCGATCTCGATGAAACGCAGGAGGAGTATCACAACAAGCTCTCAGAGCTTTACGGAAAGGATGGTGAGGACAATGGCTAAGACTATCGTTACGCAGTTTGGCGAGTTCCTGAACTATGCCAACATCGTGAAGATCGGCGTTGAAACAAATTGGGATGATGCCGAAATTGACGAGGAAAACGGCACGATCAAGCCCGATTTTGAAATGATCGGCACGGATACCGCTGGCAACAAGATTCCTATGGGTATCTATGACACGCCCGATGAAGCAGATAATGCACTCAAAGCCCTTCATGACTGGCTTTCGACCGAGGCGTATGCCGTTTATGAGATCACGGGCGGTGATGCGTAATGCCGTCCGACTACGAAAGCGGTGCTAAGAAAACCATAGATATTTCGATCAAGGCGGAGAAACTGACCGCCGATGTGCTGAAATCTGCCTTGCAGGAGTTTATGTCGGGTAAGGCGGAGAAAAAGGGACGAATGACCTACAAGCAGTTGCAGGCGAAGTCCCCGTCCAAGCTCGACAGCATTGAGGTTTCAGACCGGAATATCGGTGATTTCCTGAAAACCGCACGAAAATACGATGTGGATTTTGCTCTGAAAAGAGATAAAAGCACCCAGCCGCCTACCTATCATGTTTTCTTCTCCGCTGCTAAAACGGAGAATTTCAAGAGAGCATTTTCGGAGTATCTCGGCAAGGGACAGGGCAAATCGCAGAAGCGCGGCGAGTTTACCCGTGAGCAGATGCACCAGCAGGCTCAGAAGGTGGCAAACAGACCTCGTAAACAGAAACAGAGAGAGAAAAACCGTGCGAAGAATCGCACATAGGAGAACAGACGTTGATCTATGACTACTTCAAGTCCGCACCCGTTCCACGGGCAAGGGGCGATGATATTTTTACGGCAGACTTTTGTGCCGATAACTGCGGAAAGGATAAGACTGCGTATTGCAGCTTAACACCAGAAAGCTCAAAAAGCTGATCATCAAGGCTGTTCCCTATGTAGCTTTCTCTTATGTGGGCAACCTGATCGGCTTTGCGTACCGAACCGCTGAGGGCAATGGATTTCAGGAAAAGCTCCTGCCCTTTATGAGCAATCTCGGTGTGGCGTTTGCACGAATCTTTCCCAGTTTACACCCGTTTGATCTTCTTTTCGGCTTGGTTCTTGCGGGTGTAATGAGGTTAGTCCTCTATGTCAAGTCGAAAAACAAGAAGAAATTCCGTCAGGGAGAGGAGTACGGCTCTGCCGTATGGGGCGGTGAAAAGGATATTGAGCCGTATATGGACTGCTCAAATCCCGATAACAACGTCATTCTCACGAAAACGGAATCTCTGACTATGGGCAAGCCCTCTGAACCGAAGTATGCGAGAAATAAAAATATCCTCGTTATCGGCGGTTCAGGTTCAGGTAAAACGCGCTTTTTCGTGAAGCCGAACCTGATGCAAATGCACTCCTCCTATGTAGTTACCGATCCGAAGGGAACGGTTTTGGTCGAGTGCGGAAAAATGCTTGCACGGGGCCGCCCAGCGCGCGGCAAAAACGGCGAGGTGCTGTATACAGTGGACAAGGACGGCAAGAGACAGATTGTTTATGAGCCGTATAAGATCAAGGTGTTCAACACCATTGATTTTGCAAAGTCGATGCACTACAACCCGTTTGCGTACATCAGCGAAAAGAACCGTGAAAAAGACATTCTGAAATTCGTCGAGGTCTTGATAAAAAACACTTCTTCCTCTCAGCAGCCGTCCGGCGATGACTTTTGGGTAAAAGCCGAAAAGCTCCTGTACACGGCATATATCGCTCTTATCTTTGCGATGTATGATCCTGAACAATGGAATTTTGAAACGCTTATTGATATGATAAACGCTTCGGAATGCCGTGAGGACGATGAGGAGTTCAAGAATGCGATAGACCTTGAATTTGAAATTGTAGAGTGTTGGCTGAACGGTACAGAGCATAGTGATCCCGAAGTAATGGCAGACTATGCCGATCTTTTTGAAACAGAACCCGATGCCGAACAACGGCGCTTGGGTGCTTTTGCACTCAAACAATTCAAGGCGTATAAGCTCGCTGCCGGCAAAACGGCTAAGTCTATCCTAATTAGCTGTTCGACACGACTCGCGCCTTTTGCAATAGATGAGGTTTTGGAGATCACCTCCTACGATGAGCTGCACCTCGACAAGCTCGGTGACGAGCTGAGTGCGCTTTTCATCATTATCTCCGATACAGATGCCACATTCAACTTCCTTGTAGCGATCATGTATTCCCAGCTTTTCAACCTACTCTGCACCAAAGCAGATAATTCCCCAGGTGGAAAGCTGACCTATCATGTACGCTGTTTGTTAGACGAGTTCGCCAATATTGGCGAAATACCGCAGTTTGAGAAGCTCATTGCGACTATCCGAAGCCGTGAAATATCGGCAAGTATCATCTTGCAAGCTAAGAGCCAGCTAAAGGCTATCTACAAAGACAATGCAGACACGATCGAAGGCAACTGTGATACGATGCTGTTTTTGGGCGGCAAGGAGAAGTCAACATTAAAGGAGATCAGTGAAAGTCTCGGAAAAGAGACAATCGACTCCTTTAATACTTCTACTAACAGAGGTCAGAGTGAAAGCTACGGTATGAACTATCAGAAGCTCGGCAAAGAACTGAAAAGTCAGGACGAACTGGCGGTCATGGACGGCGGTAAATGTATCTTACAGGTGCGAGGAGTGCGTCCGTTCTTCTCGGACAAGTTTGACATTACCCGTCATAAGCAATATCCAATGCTCTTGGACGATAATCCTGAGATGGGGTTCAACATCGAAAAATTTGTGAGTGACCAAAAGGCGATGCGTTTGAGACTGTCTCGACAGGAAAAGTTCACGGGGTATGGTGTTGATATGACGGCCGCCGGACAGGAAGTTACAACAGTATCAGCAACAGAAACAGAAACCGCTGATACACAAAATTCTGAGGAAACCGACGAAAAAGAGATATATGTCGGATTTTAACTCGGACAGTGAAGAAACCGAATAAAAGAGAAACGGTTGAAGCTGCGGACACTACTTTTTTTATTTTGAGGGAGACTTTTTACCTATGAACGAACTGAATATTTCTGCGGTCGATGCTACCGCTATGGAGACAGCAACCACTACCTCTGCACCTAAGCACAAGTGGCTCTCTAAGCTCACCCGTGGTGCAAAGAAGGCAACGATGTTCTGCACTGTTGCAGGCATCATGGCATCTACCTGTGCAACTCAGGCATTCGCAGCAGGCACCGGCGAGGTCGATACCTCGTCCTTTATCACTACTGCCTGCACCGTACTCAAAAGCGTCATCTGCCTTATCGGCGGCGGTGTTTCGCTTTGGGGTGTCGTAAACCTCCTCGAAGGTTACGGCAACGATAACCCCGGTGCCAAGTCTCAGGGCATGAAGCAGCTTATGGCTGGTCTTGGTCTGATCCTCCTCGCTATCATTCTCGTACCTGTTCTTGAGGGTATGATGACGGGTGCGGTGTAATCTGACACACGCTAATCAAGAAAAGAGACAAGCGTAAACCTCGGCTGAACGCTATATAAATGATGCCGTTCCAATAGAATTATGAAAGGTCGCTCAGCGGTGGGCTGTGGTGGGTATGGGCGATAAGACAGAATGGGAATAAACATCGGTTATCTGACAGCGAACCGAACAAGTGCAGGAGATGAGGTCTACACACCATTTTATGCGGTAGAACCGTTACTGGAGTTTCTTCCGAAAGACAAGAAGATATGGTGTCCGTTCGATGAGGAATGGAGCGCTTTCTATCAGTTCCTTTCGGAGAAAGGCTATGAAGTGGAGCGAAGCAGCTTAAAGGAGGGACAGGACTTTTTCAGGTATGAACCCGAACATTGGGACATTCTTGTGTCCAATCCCCCATTCAGCAAAAAGAATGATGTACTGAAACGAGCATTTTCTTTCCAAAAGCCCTTCGCTCTGCTCCTGCCCGTGAACAGTATTCAAGGCAAGGCGAGATATAAGATTTTCAACAACGAAATCCAGATGCTCTCCTTTGACGGGCGTGTGGACTATCATACACGGCAGAACATGGAATGTACCACTAAGGGCAATCACTTCGGCTCTGCTTATTTCTGCCGTGACCTTCTGCCCTCCAAACTGGAGCTTCGGCAGCTTGTCAAATATGACAGACCTTTAGTCACTCCCACGATTGGAGGTGATGAATAATGGGAATTATCAGCGATGCGATCGATGCACTGGAAGATTGGTGTAAAGACTTATTTAAGGACGGCATCCAGTCTCAGTTTGACGGCATTTCCGACCTACTGACCGACACTTTCTCGCAAACAACGGGAACAGGCGGCAGCGGTGGACTTGTCAATGACTTCGTAACTCAGCACCCGTCACAGTTCACCGGCGGAGGTACTGGCGGTACTACGATCTGGACAACGATCGAAACGCTTTGCAACAATGTCGTAGTGCCTATCGGCGGTTTCATTCTGACAGTTATCCTGCTGAATGAACTGATACAGATGGTACTGCGAGGAAATAACTTCAAGGACTTCGATGATTCTATCTTCATTAAATGGATCATCAAAGCCTTGTGCGGTGTAATACTGGTCGCCAACACCTATTACATCGCTTCGGCACTATTCTCGTTTGGCACAACGGTATGCTCCAATGGGCTTGCCACACTATTCGGGACCGGAGATTATCTATCTTCCACACTCTCGATCAATCCGTCGGCTCTCAGCGGTCTGAGCTTGGGTGAGCTGATGACGGTGTGGTTTATTTCCCTGATCGTTCATCTTGGGGTGCTGATACTGATAGTTGCTATCGTTATCACACTTGCAAGCCGTATCATCGAGGTGTTTATGTATCTCAGCATTGCACCTATCCCTATGGCAACCATGATGGACAGCGGTGAATGGGCTTCTATCGGTAAGAACTGGATCAAACAGCTTCTTGCTCTTTCTTTCCAGGGCTTCTTTATCGTGGTGGCACTCGGTATTTTCAAGACGCTGTTCAGCAATGCGATCGTTGCCCTGAATGCAAGTACAGACGGCGTGATCCTGCAAATGGGACTGCTTCTTGGCTATACTGCGGCACTTATCTTCACGATTCTCCGTACAGGAGCTATCAGCAAATCAGTCTTTAACGCACGATAAAACAAGATCGGAGGTCAAAAATGGCACATTACGTTCCTATCCCGAAGGACTTGAACGACATCAAGGAAAAGTTCATCATGGGATTTACAAAACGTCAGGTGATCTGCTTCGGCATCGGTCTTGTTTTGGGTGCGCCCGTGTATTTTCTGACAAGAGCGTCTATCGGAATGTCGGGAGCGATCTTCGCAATGGGGGCGGTCGCCGCCCCTGCGATCCTCTGCGGCATTTACAAGAAAAACGGCGTGTTCTTGGAGAAACAGGTGAAGTTCATGCGTGAATACTTCACAAGACCACGAAAGCGGTATTACCGCACAACCAACGTATTCATGTGCATTGAACGGCACATCGAATACAACAGAATCAAGAAGAAGCTGGCAGATGCCGAAAGAAAAGGCTAACAGCTTTACCTATACATAATAGTATAACTTTCGGTATCTCCGCTTTTGCATATAACGGAGGTTTCCAATGGGCTTTAGAAAGAAAAATGCCAAAAGAAGTGATAACCGCAGTTCTGCTAAGGTTATCATGGGCAAGCCTGCCTCTAAACTGACAAAAGAGGAAAAAAAGATTTTATCCGCACGAATGGCGGAGATCAGGAGTGAAAACGGCGGTAAATCGACTGTGCAGAACACCATTCCGTACCTGTGTATGTATCAGGACGGCGTGTGTCAGGTGTCGGAGAATTTCTTTTCTCTGACGGTGCAGTTTTACGATGCCAACTACTCTATCGCTGAATTTGAGGAGCAGAACAACATTTTCAGCAAATACTGTGACATTATCAATCTTTTCGATAACACGATCAAATTCCAGCTTACCTTTGAAAATCAGAACCGTTCAAAGGCAAAGCTCGTCAAGACGGTTCAGATACCCGAACAGGACGATGATTTCAACGCTATCCGCAAGGAATACAGCGAAATGCTCACTGATAAGCTGCTCAAAGGCAGTAACGGTCAGTCAGCTCGTAAGTTCCTGACATTCGGTATCGAAAGCACCAGCTATAAGGCAGCAAGGGCAAAGCTGATGAGTATCAAGAATGACGTAATCAAGGGCTTCAAAGCCTTTGGCGTTGATGCTGAGGTACTGGACGGCAGGCAGAGACTTGAAGCGCTGTATTATGCCCTGAACCCTTACAGAAATTCCCCATTCATTTTCGATTGGGACTCTATGCTGAGGGCAGGAATGGACACAAAAGATTTTATCTGTCCGCCCTCGCTGAAATTCAATAAGTCCGATTTTGAGATCGGCAATGCCTACGGCGCAGTATGGGGTATGAATATCCTCGCCGGAGAGCTGCCCGATGAAATTCTCAAGGACTTCCTTGAAATGCAGAACCTTTTCTGCGTGAACATTCATGTTGAACCGCTGGATCAGATAGACGCCCTCAAATTCGTCAAGAAAAAGCTCACTAACGTTGAGCAGATGAAGATCGACGAGCAGAAAAAGGCATCGCAGTCCGGCTATGATCCCGATATTCTGCCTCCTGCGATCAAGATGTATATCGAGGACATTGAAAAGCTCCTCGGTGACCTGAACAGCAAAAACGAGCGACTGTTTCATATCAGCATTTCGCTCAGGGCATACGCAAAATCGAAGAAAGAGCTGAAACTTCTTTCTGAGATGCTGAAAAGAACGTGCCAGAAGAACAACTGCACGATGTTCCCTTATGACTATCGGCAGGAGCAGACGCTTGTATCCACACTGCCTATCGGGTATAACGAGATTCCTGTGCGGAGAGAAATGCACACTTCGGGCATAGCGATTTTCGTGCCGTTTACCACCAAAGAGCTGTTTCAGGACGGACAGGCTACCTACTACGGTATCAATACGCTGTCGGGCAACATGATAAGAGCAAATCGCTCCCGATTAAAGAACCCGAACGGGCTTATCCTCGGTACGCCGGGTGCCGGCAAGAGCTTCAGTGTCAAGCGTGAAATCCTCGACTGTTTCCTTACTACGCTCGATGATATTATCATCTGCGATCCCGAAGGTGAATATTTTCCGCTTGTATCGGCACTCCACGGACAGCTTATCCGTATCGCCAGCAATTCCGAACAGCACATCAACCCGATGGACATTACCATTGATGAGTATATGTTCACCAATCCGATGGAAGTCATTGCAAACAAGAGTGATTTTCTTATCAGCTTGTGCGAGATCATTGTCGGCGGTCGCTACGGACTTTCCGCTGAGGAACGTTCGGTCATTGATAAGTGCGTTCAGCGTATCTACAAGCATTTTATCGAAAACGAACCGACTGAGGACAAGATGCCGCTTCTCTCCGACTTACAGCGAGAGCTTCATGAGGAGGGTGAAGTCGCTCTGCGTGTGGCGAACAGCCTTGAAATGTTTGTAAATGGTTCTCAGAACCTTTTCAATCACCGCACAAACATTGATATGAGCAATCGTATCATCTGCTTTGATATTAAGGAACTTGGCAACCAGCTCAAAAAGGTCGGTATGCTGATCGTTCAGGATACGGTTTGGAACAGAGTTTCCGCTAACCGTGAGAAAAAGAAGATCACCCGCTACTACATCGATGAATTCCACTTGCTTCTGAAAGAGGAGCAGACTGCGAAATATTCCGCTGAGATATGGAAGCGTTTCCGTAAATGGGGCGGTATTCCGACAGGTATCACGCAGAATGTCAAGGACTTGCTTTCTTCTCAGGAGGTCGAGAATATCTTTGATAACTCGGACTTCGTGTATATGCTCAATCAGGCAGCCGGTGACAGGGACATTCTTGCCGAGAAACTGCACATTTCCAAAGAGCAGATGAAGTATGTCACGAACAGCGGTCCGGGCGAAGGACTTATCCGTTATGATAAGGTGTTACTGCCGTTTACGGATAAATTTCCGCAGGATACGCAGATGTATCGCCTTATGACAACCCGTCCCGCTGACCTTGCATAAACTGCGCAGAATGGAGGATTTATGAGCTTACAACGAAAAGAAAATAACCTCCGCAGAGCGCAGGCGCGTTTCGATAAAGTCAGCAGACGGTCGAAGCAGTTTCAGATAGACTTCCGCCGTGAACAGAACAGCAGAGGTCGCTTTCATACCCGTGCCCATATCCTTCGTGGTGAGAAAACGCACCACGGCGGCAGGGGTATCATTCACAAGTTTGCAAATGCAAAATACCGTATTACGGGTGATGCTCCCTCGGTCACAAGGACGATCAAATCATGGCAGCCTAAGACCTTTAAGGGCAAGCTGTTCAAGGCGAATGCCCGTGCGGTCAATTTTGCAGTACATGATGTAGCGCAGACGGCGGTAGATACGGCTCTTGCGACAGAAACGGTAGGGCTGAAAGTATCGGATACTGCCCAGCGTGAAGTCCGCAGCAAACTCAAACAGAAATATACCCGTGAAGCGGTTGACGATTATCACCGTGGAGTATTTCTCATGGGACGGACGGCGACTGATGCTGTCAAGGGCGTTCACAGTCACCTGAAAACCAAGAAGCAGTACAAGCTCGAAAAGGCAAAGTTACAGCTCAAAAAGGCGGATAACAAGCTGTATCGGGCAAAAACGAACCGTCCGAAGCTCTGTGCCAATTCCGCCGATCTGCGGAAAGCGAAAGCGGAGTATCGGGCAAAGGTAAAGCCTGCACACGGAAATAAGCTCCGCAAGGCAATGAACAAGCGCCGGCTGCAAGCCTACAAGCAAACAAAGCGCGAGCTGAAATTTGAGAAAAAACAGCTCGTGACGGAAAACAAATTCCGTGTCAAGGAATACCGCAATCAGAAGAAGATCGCAAAGCTCAGTAAGCCGGGACTGCTGATATTGAAGCCAGCCACATACAGCGCAGGACGAATGAAGGCATCGGCTTGGCAAAAGGCGGTCAACGTAGATCAGGACAACGATTTTGTTCATGCTATCGACTCCGCAAAACGGCGTATCGCTGAACCTGTTGCTCAGAAAGTGAGCAAGCCCCAGCGATTGCATAAGAAGGAGAAACAGCGTGATCTCCTGAGCGATAAAAAGAGCAAATCCGACAAGAAGCTGAACCGTCAGGAAAGCAAGCTGAAAGAGAAACATGACAGCTACAAGAAGCGGAAGAAGAAACCCAAACCGAAGTCAAAGAAAAAGGGCGTAAAGGACACGATCTCGGCGACTCTGAAAGCGGCTTGGAAATTCGTGAAGAATGTCTACGAGGCTGAGGTCAAGAAGTTTTTTCTTACTATGGCGATACCTGTCATTGTGATATTGCTTGTATTTGCGATATTGACGATGATATTCTCAGCTACTTCCTCCAACAGCGGTTTTACGCTCGGCACATATGCAGCGCAGGATTATGACCTGAGTGAAGCTGAGAAATATTACACGGAGCTTGCCTATAACCTCAACCAGAAAATACGAAAGGTCGGCAGTTCTACGGATTGGCAAAGCGGACTTGCGGCATTCGGTGCGAATACCGGCGACTTGGAAGATACCCCTGATGAATGGGTATGGGGACAATCCTCGGTTTATGACTGGACTCCGCAGTATGATTTTGACTGCTACAAGCTGTGGTCATTCCTCTGTGCTTATTACTACGATTTCGATGCTGATAACGATGATATTTACTATTGGGAGTTCGACGGCGATACAGAAGATCTGCTTGAAGAAATCTTCGATGATGAATATGAGTTTGTGTATTGGTATGACAATCAATCCCGTTGGGAGGAACTTGACGATTATGTCTATTTCGGCGGCGGAAGCAGTACGGACGGCAGTTATTACTACTGCGAACAGTCCGCAAGCAAAAGCAACGGTTCATGGACATACAAGTTCAAGCCAACTTCCTACACTTCAGAGCTTGGACAGTATCTTGACGGTGATGGTTACTGCTACCTGAACGGCAATTACCGGGTGCTGAATGCCAATAAGAGCTATGCTCTGACAGGCTATTATGTGCTTGATAACCGTTATTTTGCAGACGGCGCACATACGGTATCGCCGTTCTACTGGATAGACGGTGACGGAAACTTCTTCTTCCGCAATCATGACGGAAACAATCAATACCGCTCGTTCTACGGTTGGACAGATGATGATGCGTGGTTCATGATTACCGAAGCTGATGCAAGAGCTTGGCTCGGTGACGATGATTGCTCCGCACTGTACGGATATGTACAGAAGCAATACTGGAAAACAGAATGCAAACTCTACTACAACGTGAAGCAGAACAAGACCTTTGACGAGGTCATAGCTGAAAAGCTCGGCAGTATGTCGCATTCCGATGAACGCTTGCAGTATTACAGCCTGCTTGTGGGCACGGACGGCTCCGGCACGATGTACGGCAATCATCAGACACTTCACAATCTTCTTCCGGGGCCTACTGTCCGTAACTACTCGCTAAAGCGTGAGTTCGGGTACGAAATGACTGGTTGGAATGAAGATAGTGACGGACTGTATCAGGGTATCAAGGTCTATTGCAGCAACGGCGATACGCTGAAAGCTCCATTCAAATGTAAGATCACCGATGTCGATACCGGTGAGAACAAGATCACTGTCCGCAAGGACGATGTGGAGTATTGGTATGACGGTACGGGAGGAACGAAGCGTGATACCGAGGTCACTATCGCAAACGCCGTGCTGTTAAGCGGCTTTTCCGAGGGCGATACGGTCAATGACGGACAGGACTTCGCAAAAACAACGGCAGGAAATGTCAATTTCCACGTTTACATAGATACTGACGGCTACGGTTGGGACTATATTGATCCTCGCCTTGTGCTGTACTAAAGGAGGAGCTATGGAGCGAATAGACAAAAAAATAGCTGAAAATCACCAGCGTCAGGACTTCCTGCGAAAGCGTATGCAATCCGACAAAGAGGAACTTGCAAAACTGGAGTCCGAAGCAAGGGTGCTTGAACACTCTCAGCTTGCTGTGGTCTTTAGCTGTGAGATCAAGGACGTAAACACGCTCGTTACAAAAGAGCATGATACGCTTATGCGACTGCGTTCACAGGGTATCACGGACGATATGCTTGAAGCTCTTGCAAAAGGCGAAATTACGATAAATACAAATTCCGAGGAGGAAACAAATGAAAGCAAGATTTTTTAGCGCTATGCTTGCAGCATTTATGCTCGCAACAGCAAGCGTCGGCGGTGTGACCGCTTCAGCTGCGGAAAAGACGGTTGCCGAGGAAGGAACAGCCGAGACTACTGCTGTCGATGATGATAGCTCTGTGGAGACTACGGAAACAACGACTTCTGAGCCTGCGGACGATAGCTCTGTTACAACGGTAACTGCCGATGATATGGAGAAGTTCCGTGAGGTCATTAGCGACCTTGCCGAGGCAGGGACAACGGAGGTCAATACCGACTATGACGGCGATCCCTATTATGATACGGACGGCAACGCTACCCTTATCAAGTCGGAACAGATCATTTACAATACGGAAGAAATGCAGTTCATCGCTGTGACAACGAAGGATGGTCATGTGTTCTATGTGCTTATCAACTATTCTGCGAAAAATGCCGAAGACCAGGTATTTTTCCTGAACAAAGTGGACGACTATGACCTCTACGCCCTTCTTTATGCAGGCGATGATGAGGATAGCAAGATCACCCCCGAACAGGCACATCAGGCCGCTGAAAAAGCAAACGGCAGAGTGACCGGAAGTGCAACTGACGGCGAGACTGCTGAAACTGCCGAGGACGGCGAAGATACATCTGAACCGGCAGCTCAGGCAAAGCCTGTCCCCATGAGCAAGAACAGTATGATGCTCGTTTTCGGCGCACTCGCTTTGATCGGTGTCGGCGGTGCAGGCTTCTTCATGATGAAGAAAAAGAACGGCGGTAATAAGACTGCGGCTAAGTTCGAGCCTGAGTTTGACGATGAAACCGAGATTGCCGAAGAAGATGAGGACGAGATGAATTTCTACGATCATCAGGACGATGAAGAATAAGAAAGAGAGGACAAAAGAATGAGAATGATGAATAAGATCGGTATCGGTATTATGGCTGCGGTAGGTACTGCCGCAGCGGTGGGCGCAGGTTCAAAGATCGTTGATAATCACAGACGCAAGTGGTTCGATAACGGCTATAAGTCCGGTCACTTTGCAGGCTTCATTGACGGTGCAAAGTCAATGGTCAGCATTGCTGAGGAGACTGCAACCCTCGCTCAGAAGGTCAATCAGAACAGCACGGTTATCCGTGAGAAGTATGAAAAGCTCTGCGAGGAGTTTGAGGAGCTTCAGGAGAACTACGACGATCTTTGTGAGGATTACTACAACGACTGACCGACTTTGAACCCAATGGATTCAAAGTTCCCGACAACAGAACAACGTGAGACAATGAGAAAAGAGAGAGAATTTGTCTAATGAAAGTTTTAAGCCTATTTGACGGCATTTCCTGCGGTATGCTTGCTCTGCTGAGGGCAGGCATACCCGTGGAGTGCTATGATGCCTTTGAGATTGACAAATATGCCGTCACGGTCTCAAAACGTAATTTCCCCGTAATCGTTCATCACGGGAATGTATATGACGGCGACTTTACGAAGTTCAAGGGCTATGATCTGCTTCTTGGCGGTTCGCCCTGTACCTATTGGTCTATCGCCAAAAAGGACAGAGAAGTTGACTGCAACGGCGAGGGATTCAGGCTCTTTAAGGAATATGTGAGGGCCCTCCATGAAAGTGGGTGTAGATACTTCTTATATGAGAACAACTACTCCGTTCACCAGAACATCAAGGACGAGATCAGCAAGGCTCTCGGCGTAGAGCCTATTATGATAAACTCCGCGCTTGTTTCGGCGCAGAACCGCAAACGCTGTTACTGGACGAATATCCCGTTTATTTCTTTTCCCGAAGATAAGGGCATTTTGCTGAAAGATGTGCTTGAAAGCGGTCTGCCGTGGCAGGACAAGTCCTACTGTATGACTTCCTCCTATAACGGTGCGGTGCTGTATAACACTCTGGAACGCAAGCAGCGGACTATGGTTGCAGAGCCTATCCCGATCAATACATATCAGGATACGGACAAGTCCCGTACTGTCATGGCAGGCTATCACAAGTACGGTGAAGCAACAATTATAAAAAATTCGGGCTTCAACGGCGGTACAACAGCAGTCGCTATGCCGATGGGTGCCGCCCAGCGCGGACGGTATGTTGACGGTAAAAATACCGAACAGCATATTGAAGTGCGTGAGGACGGAAAATCCAACTGCCTGACAACGGTTCAGAAAGATTCGCTGATCTGCACTCCCGTCCGTGTCGGACATTACGGCAAGGGCGGACAGGGACAGCGTATTTATTCCGTGCGCGGAAAATCGGTCACACTCTCCGCAAACGGCGGTGGTCAGGGTGCAAAGACAGGTCTGTATAAGATTGATCTCCCTGACGGTGACTATATTATCCGCAAGCTAACACCCATAGAAGCAGAGCGTTTGCAGACGCTTCCCGACAACTACACCGCAGGCATATCCAACACGCAGCGTTACAAATGTATCGGCAACGGCTGGACGGTCGATGTGATCGCCCACATTTTGGGAGGACTTCGTGATGAATGAAGAACTCCTGAAAACCTGTACCGACAACAATAATTACACTATCTATACAGCCTTTTGCAAGGCACAGCGTATTTTGATGCGGTCTTATACTCCTGTTTGCAGTATCAGCGGCGGTTCGGACAGCGATATTGTGCTTGACATGATCCACAAGGTCGATGAGGACGGCAAGGTCAAGTATTTTTGGATAGATACCGGGCTTGAATACTCCGCAACAAAGGAGCATCTCGATTTCCTTGAACAAAAATACGGTATCGAGATTATCCGCTTGAAGCCCGATAAGCCTATTCCGACCTGTGTGCGTGAGTATGGTGTTCCTTTCCTGTCGAAATATGTCTCGGAACAGATGATGCGTTTGCAGAAACACAATTTTCAGTGGGAAGATGAACCGCTTGAAGTGCTGTTGCAGAAATATCCTCAGTGCAAGACTGCTCTGCAATGGTGGTGCGGAGAGCGATATTCCGACAAGGACGGCTATCAGAAAATCAGCAGATTCAGCATAGAACGCAACCGCTATCTGAAACAGTTTATCATGGCGAATCAGCCGGATTTCCCCATCTCCAACAAGTGCTGTGAGTTTTCAAAAAAGAAACCGGCAAAGCGTATTGTCAAGGAGCTTGAAGCTGACCTTGATATTACGGGTATCCGACAGTCCGAGGGCGGTATCCGTTCGGCGGCTTTCAAGACTTGTTTTTCCGAGTGCAAGTCAAAGGGGTGCAATACATTCCGCCCGGTCTTTTGGTATACAGACGGCGATAAGCGTGACTATGAAGAAATGTTCGGCGTTACGCACTCTCGGTGCTATACCGAATACGGACTGAGGAGAACAGGCTGTGTAGGCTGTCCGTTCAGCAAACATATCAATGAGGAGCTTGCGATCATTGAGCAGAATGAGCCGATGTTGTATAAGGCGGCGGTCAATATCTTCGGTAAATCCTATGAATATACAGCGAAATACCGTGCTTTCGTCAAGGAGATGAAAGCAAAGGAGAAAGAGGAAAAGAAACGTGATAGACTACTCAGCCTTAACGGAACATCTGCCTGTGATACTGGCGGTGACAGCGATACTCGGTCTGCTGTTCGGAGTGCCGTATCTTCTGACGAAAACGCTCCTGAGATCGGAAAAGGAGCGTGATGAAGATGTTTGATCCTGAATTTCAGCGGAAAGCACTGAGCCTTGTTATGGGCTTCATCATGGAGTTTTCGGGTACACTGGCAGAACTGGAACCGGTCGAGCTGACAGCGGATAACCTGAATGTATCGACTATTTCCGTATCATGCCTGAAAGTCACTTGGGACTCCGAGCCTGACCGTGACTATTATGTGAGCTGCACGGCTCATGATGATAATTACGCCTATGCTGATAATATGTACTTTGAGTTCAAATCAAATGACCTCTGTTACATAACAGGTCTGCGTGAGGGTACTGAGTACACGGTGACGGTCGAGCCTGTTCTTTCTGAGGAAGAACAGGACGGATACACTGTAAAAACTTCAAGTGCTGACGGCAAGACGGAAACGGTTGAAGTGATCTATGAGTTTCCCGATGAAGAAGGCTGGGATTCGTGCTATTGTGGCGAGCGAAAATCAGGCTTAACACGGAGTCCTTCGTGGGACGCTATTCAAGGCAGTACCGTAGACACTATTACCAGAACGGGTATCATGCGTGATGAGTATGGCGATTACTGCTGTGCTATGGGCGTATGGTACGGATACTGCGGAGACAGATTTCTCGTCACCAACGAAACAGGACAGCAGTTTACCGTCAAGATTTGCGACAGCAAAGGCTATGCTGATGACGGCGAGGGACGCTATCATTGGTTCGGCGGTGAGGGCAACGGCAAGTGTATCATAGAATTCATTTATGATGATAATTCACTTCCACCCTGCGTAGCTTTCAGCGGCAGTTGGGGCTACTATAACTGGAACGGGCTTGACCTGAGTTCCAATATCACAAGTATCAAGAAAATCAACTACGGTAAACCCGTAGAATACTAAAATCATGGAGGAACATTTATTATGAACGCAAAGAAGATCATCAAGGGTATCGTGAAGCTCGGTGTTGTGGGCGGTATCGCCTTCGCTGCATATAAGCTCGGTGAGTGCAATGGCGAGGTAAATGAACGTATGCGTGAGAAGTATGGCGACGAGGACGATGACGGCATCGGCTCCGACGATGATGAGGACGATTACAGGTTCTACGATAATATGGACGAGCCTGATGACTGGTGTCTTGCGCCGGCAAGTGGAGCCGTGACTCCTTATGATATTGGTCAAGAGTATACTATCAGCGAAGAAGTTCCTGCTGAAAAGTGCGAAGTTCCTGACGAACCTCATGAAAAAGAGAAGCCTTTGCCGCAGAAGGAAAACAAAGAGTGTGTCAAGAAAGAAGTCGTACCGCCTCCTGTCAGGAAGTACGCTCCTTTGAGCAGTATTAAAATTCGTGGCATTTCCCGTTATGAAATCGAAACGCTGCTGATTTGGATGCTCCGCCACGGAGCGTTTTATAAGACCGATCTGATCTATGTGATTGATGCTGGCTCAACGAAAATTGACCAAATTTGTGATGCGTTTCTCAAAGCAGGGTATATCCGCAAAGAAGAAAAAAGCCGAAAGACATACTGCAATCTCACAAAAGAAGATTTTTACTGGCTGTTGTTAGAAGAATAAAAGCACACTCCCCATGATGGGAAATGTGCTTGGTAGGTTGGATACGATACTCCTAATTATTCTCCTAACAAATTCTTTCTCCTAAAAGCACGGCGTTTTTAGGAGAACCGAACTCTTTAGGAGGAAACTTTAGCATAAAAGCTGTTCTTTCCGGTTCCGTGACGTTCAATGTATTGCTCATCGACGAGCTTTCTGAGAGCAGCTTCAACCGACTTTTCACTGATACTTGGGCAGATATTCGCAATTTCTTTCTTGGTGAACTTTCCGACTTTTGTGTCTACCGCTGCTTTAACGATGTCATAGGCTTTGCTTTTAACAGCAACGCTTTTCGGCTTGCCGCCTTTGATCTCAATGGCGGTAGATTCGCCTATTATCTGCACCCGTTCCTCAAATTCACGATAGCAGGCAAGAACAACGCCCAGCATATATTTGATGAATGGCGTAGGATCGTCAGTTTCCTCATGCCAGCCCTTTGATGCTTCTTCCAGAGCGTCATAATATGCACCTTTTGTTTTTTCGATATGCTTCTCGATACTGATATACTTTCCGACTTCATAGCCGTTTCGGTACAAAAGCAGTAATGTCAGAAGTCGGCTCATTCTGCCGTTTCCGTCATTGAACGGGTGGATACAGAGAAAATCATGGATAAAAACAGGAATAAGGAGAAGCGGATCAATCTTCTCGGATTGGGTAGCCTGTTTATAATTCTCGCATATCGCTTCAATACAAGGTGCAGTTTCATAGGGCGGAACAGGTGTGAAGCGGATAAATTCAGAACCGTCGGGGCGAGTCTCCTTCAGATAATTCTGCGTGATCTTATAAGTACCGCCTAAGCCTGATTCGGAGTATTTAGTCAGGTCACGGTGAAGCTGAAGAATGATGTTGCTTGTGATGGAAATATAATCGTGGCTTTCGTGAATGGTATTCAGAACATCACGGTATCCTGCGATCTCCTTTTCATCACGGTTCTTCGGTGTGGTTTTCTCCTTGACAATCTGACCGATACGGGTGCTTGTTGTTATGATACCCTCGATACGGTTAGATGATTCCACGGACTGAACCTTTGCAACTTCGGTAAGTTTTTCTAATTCAACGGGCTTCTGACGGGAAAAAAGCTCTTGTCTGCCCTTGTGTTCATGTATCTGGGTGAGATAGCGGAGTATTTCGTTATCCCACAAGCAATTTTCAAATTTTGAATAATCGAATTTTCGCATTGTTTTTCTCCTACTACTAAATTTTTGTTCTCCTATATTATACTCCTATTTAGGAGAAATGTCAACAATTTAGGAACAAAAATAGGAGAAAATATTTGGTAAATCAATTCTGTTTCCCAAAATCGAAAAAATCAAGAATTTGGAAAATAGAAATCGAAAGGAATGAAAATAATGTCAATTTTGATCGTGGGCGAAAAGCCCTCCGTTTCCCGTGCAATCAGTTCCGTGGTCGGTGCGGACAAGGTTCAGAAAGGCTACACCGAGGGAAACGGCTATATCGTGTCATGGTGTGTCGGTCACTTGGTCGGACTGAAATATCCGAATGGCTACGGCAACGGCTGGGAACAGAAGTGGAGCTTTTCGCAGCTACCGATGATTCCCGAAAAGTGGCTGTTTAAGGTCACTGACAGCACAAAGGCTCAATACAATATCATCAAAGACCTGATGAACAGGGGTGATGTGACGGAGATCATCTGTGCTACCGATGCTGACCGTGAGGGCGAATGTATCTTCCGCTATGTCTATAATATGGCTCGGTGCCGCAAGCCTGTGAAGCGTTTATGGGTATCCTCTCTTGAGGAGTCGGCTATCCGCAAGGCGCTCACCAATATGAAGCCTATGTCCGCTTATGACTGCCTGTTCGATGCAGGCTATGCCAGGGCGAAAGCAGACTGGCTTGTGGGCATGAACGGCTCTCGGCTGTTCTCCGTCCGTTACGGCGGTAAGCTGAATATCGGCAGAGTGCAAACTCCCACGCTTGCGATGATCGTTCAGCGTGACCATGATGTTGAGCATTTCGTCAAGCAGAAGTATTTTACCGCTGACCTTAACTGCGGTGATTTCATTCTTTCTTCTGCAAGAATTGATGATGAAGCTAACGCTGATACGCTTGTATCTGCCTGTGATAGCAAAACGGTCACGATCTGCTCGGTAAAGCGTGAAGTAAAGACCGAAAAAGCTCCGAAGCTCTATGATCTGACCACACTTCAAAGAGAAGCAAACAAGGCTTACGGGTATACAGCGCAGCAGACGCTTGACTATACGCAGTCGCTTTATGAGGGTAAGCTCGTCACATATCCCCGTACCGACAGCCAGTATCTCAGCGATGATATGGCGCAGACGGCTTTTGATGTGCTATGGCTCTGCGATAATATCTTCGGATTTGCTATATCCCATACTCCCGATATTTCTAAGGTTATCAATAACAGCAAAGTTTCAGGGCATCACGCTATTATCCCCACAAGCAAAATTGCTTCAACAGATACCTCCTCCCTACCGACAGGGGAGAAAAATATTCTCACCCTTATTGCTACAAAGCTGATCTGTGCAACGGCTCCGGCTCACAAGTATGAAGCTGTGAAGCTGACAGGTATCTGCAATGGTGCGGAGTTCACGGCAAACGGCAGGACTGTCCTTGATATTGGTTGGAAAGCCTACGCCAAGCAGTCCGACAAGAAGAATGATGAAAAGGCTCTGCCTGCGGTATCCGAGGGACAGAACTTTACCGCAAAGGCAAGCAAGGGCGAACACTTCACAAGTCCGCCGAAGCCCTACACTGAAGATACGCTGTTATCCGCTATGGAACGTGCAGGCAACGAGGACTATGCCGAGGACACGGAGAAAAAGGGACTCGGTACTCCTGCGACAAGAGCTGCCACTATTGAAGCACTTGTCAAGAACGGCTATGTAGAGCGTGACGGCAAAAAGCTCCGTTCTACGGATAAAGGCAGAGAGCTTATTACTGTTGTTCCCGATGAAGTGAAGTCGGCAAAGCTGACGGCGGAATGGGAGTCGAAGTTACAGCAGATCGAACACGGCAGCCTGCCCGAATCGGTCTTTATGTCCGGCATTCAGCAGTTTGTGGCTGAAATGTGCAGGAAATACGGCTCGGCGGATAAGTCTGTTACACTTTCGGACAGCCATGAGCCTGCCGGAAGATGCCCGAAATGCGGTGCTGAGGTAATCAGGGGCAAGTTCGGCTATTACTGCAAGGGCAAATGCGGTATGAATATCGCTAAGGTGTATGGCGTGGAGCTTTCCGATGCGCAGGTCAAGACACTTCTTGGCGGCAAGTCCACAAGCTACATTTCTAAGGGCAAAAAGACTATCGTCCGCCCTGAGATCGTGGAGAATCCGTACAATGGCAAAATGTACTATCAGTGGAAAACGGAGAGAGGTAAATAAAAACAGCAAGGTTGCCCTTGCTGTAAGTAGATAATTTTGTGAAATCGTTGGTCTAATGTTTTTATTTTTGCTCTACTAAAAAACTGATTTTATAAATTGTGCTGTTACACTGACATTAAGTAGTTGCCTCAACATTATATTCTTCGCACAGTGCAACTATCTTTTCAGGTTTTGATGACATAAGCTTAATTTTTCTGAGATTTGGAAAACATTTAAGTTCATCGGGAGATATTTCGTCGAGATCAAATCTTCCGTCCTCACCGTCCCACAAAGGAGCAATATTCCCATAAATCTCGTTGCCACCGTCCATGGTTATATCTGTAAGTTCTTTTGCAAGTCTTTGCGGAACAGGCAAGTTCTTAAAAAAGTCAACTGCAGCTTTTATGTTCTTTTCAGTCTCAGTATTTGCTTTGCTTTTCTTGAACTTCAAATAATCATATATATCAAAATACGGTTTAAGAATCTCCATATTATACATTAGTTCCTGTATTACTGCAAGTTTGAAATTGAGATTAGTAAAGGTCACACATTCCTCTTGAGGGGCAGATATATTGTAGTTTTCAGTCGATTTTGGTCTTTCAGGTGCAAATGTGAGATACAGTGTTTTTGAAAAACGACCGTCTGTGTAATTGGATTCATCATCATTTCCACGTATGATAGCCTTAATATGAGCAAATCTATATTCGCCGTCTTTGCAGAAAAAATACTGGGATGATCCATCAGATTTTTTTAGACTGTCCCATTCTCTGCCGAAAAATGTGATGTTTCCATTAAAACGCTCTGCTGGTATCTCTGCTTCATTCATTAGTTCTGTGTCGTCGATAAAAAAAGTCACATAAGATATCAGATGCTCTTTGTCAATAAAAGCTTTTCTGCGTTTAAGATACCTCTCGTCGACATCGCAAAAAGTTATGCCCAACTTGTCGAAAATATAATAGTTGGCTCTATCATTTTTCGGAACGATCCTTGCTTCTCCAAGTATGTCCTGTAAATCGCTGAAAGAAGCCGGAAACGCCAAGACCTTACTATCAATAATAATCTCTGTATCTCTGACATCAATATTCATATTCTGTTTACCTTCTTCCAAATCTTTAATTATACAGTAGCAAATAACCGATATTTAAGAATTATCGGGCTGTAATCCCGACAACTTCTTCTTACATTATAACAAACTACCGCCGAAAAGTCAATTATTTGGCTTAAAGCAGAAAGGATGTAACTATTCAGTCCTGTTGTTAAAATAAGAAATAAAACAAGATGTCGTCTTCATATTTGATTATTATTGCTCTGAACAATCTTATATTGCTGCAATGCAAGTCGGAGCATAAGCAATTCTGTTTTGTTTCAAAGCGCATTTGCATATTTATTGCATGATTAAACAACAGGACTGAATAGATACGAAAGGATAATCTTTATGAACAATAACCAGCTTGCGGAAGTCGCAAAAATCCTCGGTGTCTCCGAGGACAGCATTACCGCTATGGACGATGAGATCAAAAACAGCATGACTGCGGTTTTTGAACAGGTCGCCGTTAAGAACGACGAAGACAAAAAGGCTATATTTGAAGCCCTCGATAACCTGTGGCAGAAAGGTTCTATCTACATTGAGCTTGCAGAGGTCGCCAAGTCCACGGGCATCACACTTGCAACACTCCGCAGCCTTGACTATGAGACACAGCAGACTATCGTCTATGAGTTCATGATGGACAGCTCACAGACAGCCCGTTTCTACGACCTTGTGAACAAGGCTCTTGCGGTCGCTGACTTAGACAAGGTTGCAAAGCTGATCGGTACTCCCGTTCGTGCGCTGAGGTCGCTCCCTCGCCGTATTCAGGAGAATATCTGCGGTGCGTATGCTATGGAGTACGATGCCGACAGCACGAATATGGAGCTTATCGACAACATCAGGGAGATGATCGCACCGTGACAGATTTCCCGTATATCGGCGGTATCGAAGTTTCCGCTATCAAAAACCGTGAGTTTATCCGCATTGAAACGGACAAGGCTCAGGCTATCGTGGTGGCACTCGACAAGAGCAATATTCCTTTTTCTGCCCGATTCGGTGATGCTGAAATGGTGCTGACCTATGACGGCAGCTACAAGGAACAGGTCGAGGAGATCATCGCAAAGGCACAGTCCGGCGACTATGAAGCATTGCTCCGTGAGCTGCAAGTTTACGGTGAGCCTGACGGCTACTATCGGCTGTTGGGAGAGGTTGCCGAGGTGCTGAATACCACGATAGGCACATTGCAGTCCCGTCCCGATGAGATTCAGCTTGCACTCTGCAAGACCTACGTCAATTTTTGGTTCTGCGATAAGGTCACGCTTCAGCGTGAGCTTGAACGTATCCATACGCTGAACGGCAGGACTGTATCGGATATTCAGGAGTATGAGCGCAGAAAGGAACAGGAGAAAGCTCCTACCGAACCAGTGCAGACGGCGGATACAGTTCCTACATTTGATGAGCTTTACAATGCTTATCAGCGCCGTCATGCCAATGACCATTTTACCAGAGAAGCCCACAAACATTTGTCTGAGATCGCCCGACGCAGACAGCGTGACGAACAGGAGCGTATCATTCAGACCGAAGAAAGAGAAAGGAAGTACAGACCATGAAGAAGTTTATCATCATCGGAAGTGCCGTTGTTACGGCAGTGACCGCAGCAGTCATCATCATCGTGAAGCGCAGAAAGTGAGGTAGCCTATGCCCGTACAGGATAATGATGAAAAGCGTACCGCCGAACAGCCTGCGGTCGATGCGGAGGAAGAACTCCGCAGAAAACAGGCTCAGGCGCAGGAACATCAGCAGGACGAAACAGGCGCTCAGAAGTCGGGAAAACTTCTTCCTTTTCTGAACGCTAAGGCGGAGTTTCATCAGGGGCGTATCGACTCCCTTGATGAAAAGATCGCTAATCAGACGGACAAGATTGACCGCAACAAGGCGAAGATCGAAGCTCTGTCTGCTAAGGCTGACAAGCTCGAAGATACGAACCGTATGCTCAAAGCGACAGTCGGCAATCTGCCGGGTATCCGCAAGATCATTGAGATCAACGAACAGCGTATATCCGCTATCCGTGAGCAGAAGATCCCGAAGCGTGAACAGAAGGTCGAACAGGGTTGGAAGAAGATCGACACCATGACTGCCAAGCGTGACCGTATTGAACACAAGCTGAACCGTGTGGTTGCTCTCAATGATACGATCAAGAGCTTTTCTATCGGCTTCAATAAGGAACGCCGTGAAGCCTTTGCCGATGCTATGACACGGCTGAACGGTGCAACGGTCGATTGTCTGAGCGATAAGAAGGCTTCTCTTGAAGCCAAAAAGCAGGAGATCCTCACTACATACAATGATCCTGCCACAAGCGTGGTGGACAAGTATAAGCTCTCCGAACAGCTTAAAAGCGTGAATGAGCGTATCACGGCACTTGACGATAAGATCATGAAGCTCGCCCGTCCCGAAACGCACTATGCAGAGCAAACTAACGATCAGCTTGATGCGTCCATGAAGCTGACCGGCGACAAACTCGGACAAATGGTGCAGGACGGCACAATGGATATGCCCACACTTGCTGAGGGGGCTGTGCAGGCGGCACAGGAAGTGGAAACGCTCGACAGGTCGCAGGTCGCCGCACTTGCCGATCAGCTCGGTATTCAGCCCCTTGCGGGTGTAGAAATGCAGCTTGAAGATGATTACAACATGATCGACGGTCTTATCAATAACGGCAGCAAGGAAGATATTGATAAGGCAAGGGCGGAGCTTCGTGAAGCTATCAAGAATATGGAGAGCATTGCGGAGAACCCGTTTGTACCGCAGGAAATGAGGGACAATGCCGCCGATGAGCTTGTAAACATGAAGAAACAGCTTGAAATACTGGATATGGCTGATGAAGTCGAGGTCGATAGCTGGCTGACAGCTATGCTCGAAAACGGCGATGCAGTTCTGACCGATGACGGCGGTTTCAAGGTGAATCCCGATTACTACAAGGAGCTTCCCCGCAATGACCGCCATGTGGAGACAATGACGGATATTCAGGCGGTCGAAGTCATGACAGCTCTTACGGCGGCAGGCATTGACTATTCCGCTGCCACTAAGGGCGAGGATAAGGTCGGCATTACCGTTTCAAAGAAAGATGTTCCTGCCCTCAACGATATTATGTATGCCGCTATCGGCAAGATCGCAAGAACAGAAGCGGCGCAGGAGAACGGCGGTAAAGGCGAAAAGGGCAAGTATCAGACGATCAATCCCGAATACTATGCTTCGCTCGGCAAGGAAGATAAGCATACCCGTGTAGAGCCTATCGGCACGGCACGAAAGATTGTGGCAGAGCTGCAAAAGGCAAATATTCCGTATTCTGCGGTTGTCCGCAAAAATGACACGGTAGCGGTCACAGTTTCAAAGGCAAACGCTCCGGCATATAAGCAGATCGAAAGTGCTGTCAAGGGTGAAAGAGCCGTGGAGTTTGTAAATTCCGACTTTTTCAAGGCTCTCCCGAAACAGGAGCGTTTCACCCAGCGAATGGACGAGGGGCAGGCTCGTAAGAAGTCCGCAGAGCTGACCGCTAAGGGCGTAGAACATTCTGCGGTATTCGGCGGTGCAAAGTCTGCGGTCACGGTCGCAAAGAAGGATTCGCAGAGAGCTTTCTTTTCCCGTGGACGAATGCAGAAGGACGTTCAGCGTATCAGCGGGCGCGGACAGCAGAAGAATCCGCAGCAGAAACAGCAGACACCCAAAAAGAGAAATAATCAGGGACTTGAATAAATGAGAATAACAGACGAACAGAAAGAAAGGGCGGCATACGTCAATCTTCCGCAGTTCCTCATGTCTCACGGCTTTGATCTGAAAAAGGTCGGCAAGGAGTATGTATGGAAGGAACACGACAGTCTGCACATCAAGGATAACGGTCCGGGCGAACGTGGTGTGTGGCATCGGTTCAGCACAGGTGAAGGCGGTGACAATATCGGATTTCTCCGTGAGTTTATGGGAATGTCCTTTGTAGAAGCCGTTGAAGCCCTCAACGGTGAACACTATGACCTGACATATACTCCGTCCCGCACCTACGAACAGAAGCCGAAAACAGTAACGGCAAGGGAGCTTTCCCTTGCCGAAGCTGATAATTGCAGGCGTGTATTTGCGTATCTCTGCAAGACCAGAGGGCTTGACTATGACCTTGTGGCTTCACTTGTGAGACAGGGCGTAGTATCTCAGGAAGAAAAGACAGGCAATGTGCTTTTCAAATATTATGACGATAACGGCAAGGTCATCGGTGCTGAAAAGGTCGGTACTTCGACAGAACACCGATTCAAGGGTATTGCCGAACATTCAGCCGATGGGCACGGCTTTGAGGTTGTCCGCGGCACGGGCGAAAAGGCTTTTTTCTTTGAGAGTGCAATAGATATGCTCTCCTATCTGCAAATGCACGATAAGGAAATGACGGATTGCAGGCTTGTTTCCATGATGGGCGTTAAGCCGAATATCGTTCTTGACACGATGCTCCGTCATAATATCCCGCCTGAGAATGTTTTCCTTTGCTCCGACAATGATACCGCAGGCAATGAATTTGCCCAGCGTTTGCAGGAGCAGTATCCAGACATGAAGCGTGTTATCACTCCCGATACATATAAAGACTGGAATGATATGCTTCGTTGTATCCCAAAACAAGTAGAACATGAGACTGAAAAAAAGGAGGTTCAGCAAACGAATATGCAGTATTACGGCAACGAAATGTGGAACAAGGCAACAGATAACAGAGACAAAAACCTTGTGACGATCCAGGCTGCGGATTTTGCAAGATTGCAGAAACAGCTTGATAATTCGGGCATCAATTACTATGCCTATGCCCGTGATAATTCCGTCATTATGGCGATCAATGATAAAGATATAGAGTGGTTCAAGCGTATCGCAGGCACTCCCGACCTTGTTCCCACCAAATCCAACAGACCTTATTCTCCGCCCGAAAAAAACATCTTCGGTTCAGCGGAGTATCGTTATATTCCGCAGAAAGAGTACCTTTCCGCTGACCGTGACCTTGTGCTGAAAATGGCTGAGATCATGAAAGCCCGTGGTATGCAGTTTTCGGGCAGAGTCTATCCGTCCGGCAAGGGTACGCTGACGGTTTCTCACGCTGACCTCTTTGCTGTCCGCAACATCAGGGACGAAGTCGTGAATATGCGTAAGCAGTTCGCAAGTCCCGATAAGGCGCAGGAAGTCGGCAATCGTGACTATCGTGCAAACCGTGATACCCATTACTATATGAGCAAGCTCACACCTGATCAGTTCGGAGAGGTCAAGCCTTTCCTTGAAACAAGTGTGAGCTATCATGCTGTTGTCCGTGACGGTAAGGTTGCTTTTGCGGTCGATAAGGAGAACGCTCCTGCATTTCACAGAGCTTTGGAGAACGCTGTCCGTGAGACAAATATGCTCCGCAAAATGACTGACCTCGGTCTTTCTATGGAGCAGAATATCGCACTTTCGCCCGTAGTTCATCGTCTTGCTGTTGAGGATATGCAGCTTGATCTTGCTGATTTCTTTGACCGCAGATACGATGAAGCACAGTTCGGTGAAATGCTGTCTCTTGTTCAGGCATACTTGGCACAAGCTCCTGCAGAGAGATACGGCGAAAACAGCAAGCTCACCGATATGCTTGAAGCAAAGTCCAGTTTTGATCGCAGTATCGAGCTTTCCGACTTTTTCTCTCAGCACGATTTCTCCGATGAACAGAGGGCCGCTATTACTGCTATGTTCGTGGGTGATGTGACAAGAGGACAGATTGACAGCATTGACGAGAGTTTCACCGCTGAGGATATTCAGGCTTATGACGAGATTCTGCACAATGCTTTGCAGGAATCCGATGTTGCTGACTTTCTGACTGCCCATAAGCAGGCTGTTATCGACCGTGAGAACGCAAACAGAGTTCCTACTGAGGAAGAAGTGCTGTTTCCGCAGGCTGACCTTGCAAAGTTCCTTGCAGTGCGTACTCTTTCCTCCGATGAGTGGGAGGATATGGCGTATCCGATGTTTGAGCGTGGGTATCTTGAAAAGCATAAGCCCAGCGACAAGGCGGCTTTCGGCTATCATCTGAGTGAGCCTGCGTTCTATGACCTTGCCCAGCGTTTCCATTATGGTGAGGATATTCGCCGTGAGCTTGCCCTCGGACTGTTAGAGGGCGGTACTGCTTCTGACATTGAGTTTGTCTTTGAGGACGGCAAGATTTCGGACAGAGTGTACTACTATGCTGAGAACCTCCGTCATTCCCTGCATTTAGAGAGGACTGAGGACGGATATAATTGCAGTTTCGGCGGTATGGAGCGTTTTGTTTCCTTTGAGGAGATCGGCCAGGCTTTCATAGACCGTATCCATGAGGAATTTGACGATCTCGCTTTATGGTGGGTGCGTGACGATATGCTCGATGCGATTCCCGATATGTCCGATGAAAAGATCGCTGACCTTCTGACTGCATTTGACGGTGCGGCTCTGCACGGTTGGGAGAACGGCGATAATATCCCGAAGCTCAACCGTATCAAGAAGGCTCTCCATGATATTCTCGGTGATGAAGCACTGACCGAAAAGGCTTTTGCTATCATCGCAAAGGAAAAGTATCATGTGAGCTTTGATGCAGAAACACCCGAAAAACAGCCGGATAGCCTCTCTTTCCATTTCGGTAAGGATAAGGGCGATGAATGGGTTAGCGAAAGCGACATCGTTCACGATTTTGCCCTTGCACACCCTGATTGCAGTTTTGCCCTCGGCAATGCTGTCCTTGAATACCTTGATGAGAAGCAGCATTCAGAGCGTACTATCCCTGATCTGAAAGCAGGCTGGTACAAAAAGACTGATTTCAGCATTACTGCTGTCATCGGCGGTGAGGAGTTCAACTATGACGGCCGCTTTGATATTGGCGACGGCAAGGGTACGGGCGGCGGTTCGCTGATCGACCATATCCGCACATACAATGAGGGTATCCTCGGTTATACGCAGCACCCGTTCAATCAGCCGGAGTATAAGGAGAGGGCGCAGAGAATGCTTGACATTTTCGTTCCTTTCCTTGAAGCACACTCTGAGCTGACTGCTGAGGAACAGCGTATTTTCGACGATTTCAAGGCGCAGCACCCGATCCGCACCTACGATAATGTGGAAAAGGCACAAGGGACTTTCAAAATCTATCAGCTTCCCGGTGGTGAGAAGTATCACGGCATTCGCTTTGAGGGTATGGAACAACTCAAAAAGGACGGTGTACAGCTCAACAAGGACGATTATGAGCTTATGTATGAGGGTGAGGTCGGAGAGTTCAGGGGCAATGCTACGCTTGAAGCACTTTTCACTCAGTTTAATAATGACCGTCCCGATGATTTCTTCGGACACTCTCTTTCTGTTTCTGATGTTATCGTCATTTCCGCTGACGGCAAGGATACAGCATATTTCTGTGACAGTTTCGGTTTTACGGAAATGCCTGAGTTTTTCAAGGAGAAGGAGCTTGTGCAGGAAAAGTCCGAAACAGCCAAAGTATCCGATCTCGCTGTTGGTGATATTATCATGTATGACGGCGCTCGCCGTGAGGTCGAGAAGATCAGCGATAAGAGTATTTCGCTGAAAGACCTTGACGCTCCCGATTATGGCGGTATTCTGCTCGGCACTTCTGATGTACTTGCCTACGACGGCTGGCAGCAAGATATGGAGGAAAAGGGCTTTGAGATCATCAGCAAAGGCGGACAGCAGGCTGAAAAGGCTGAACCCGAAGATAAAGGTCCGGTATCGCTCCGCAAGGCAGGCGATTTTTACGAGATGCACGGCAAAAATGCTGAGATCGGTGTGGAAGTCCTCGGACTGCAAATGCACTCAAAAAACGGGCAGCCTATGGTCGGATTTCCGGCTGAGGATAAAGACGAATACTCCAAAAAGCTCAGTGATGCAGGATATTCCGTCCTGATCGAACAGGCTTTTGAGCTGAATCCTCCGAAGCGTGAGCCTGAAAAGCTCCAGACTTTACAGCAGGTCGTTGATAAGTTCTTCGGCACTGACTGCGAATCTGCGGAGACAGAGCGCGGCACATGGAAACTTGCTATCGCTGACGGCGATAAAGTCGGTGAGCTGCTTTATGACGGTGATCCCGTCTGCGGTATCTATAACCGTAGCGATAAAATGGAGATCGAGCCGTACCGTGAGCTGACTACATTTCCGGCGCTCCTGCGTACTGCGATGCTTGAACATAATCCCGACAAACCTGTGGAGATCATGGACTTTCAGCGTACTTTTGAGACTCCGCTTGATAAGGCAAAGTTCTTAATTAACGACTTCTGCGAAGCAGAGTACCGTGAGAGTGCTGATTTTGATGATCTGCACAATGTCGGTCTGGTGTTTACCACTCTGACCGACGATGAGCTGCCTATTCAGGTGACGGCTGACCTTGTGGACTTCAAGATCACCTACGAGTTTGACGGCGAAGTTTACAATACGGAGCAGTATGACAGCATTGAGGATATGATCGAGAACGGTCTGACTGGACTTGATTTCTCTGACCTCATTTCCGTTCCCGATGAAGTGATCGAGCGTCATACCGGAAAGAACGAACAGACGGTTGACCTTATGAGCGATGCCGCCGATGTTGCAGAAGTTTCTTTTCCTGCTGATGATGTTTCTGCGGTCACTCTGAAATACAAGGGCGATGCCGAAAGCCTTAACGAGATCAAGGATAAGGCACTTTCCCTCGGTGCGACTGTTATCATTGACAATGCCGAGGGCATTATCTCTATCGACACCTATGAAAATCATAAGGCAGAGATCGACGGCGCAGCCTATGAGCTTGGTCTTATGGCGGTCGATGATGCTCCTGCGGTGGAGACACCTATTGCGGAGACTGAGGATATTGATCGTCCTCTCTTTACAGATGCAGCAGTCATTGATGAAATTCAGAAGAACGAAAACTCCGATGTTCCGTTTTGGGAAATGCCCGAAGCTCAGGGCGAACAGCTCTCCTTGTTCGGTGATCCTGAACCGCTTACATTTTCTAAGCCTGCAAAGGAAAAGCCGAAGACCGAATTTGCAAAAGGTCCGGTGGTGGACGGCGTTCAGGTCTATGAAGCCTTAGCCGCTGAAATCGACCGCGGTACGGGCTTTGTTCACGGCAAGCTCCGTGTGCAGGACTTCTATGAGGAACAGCACCCGACTATCCAGCAGCTTGCCGATTTCTTGAAAAAGGAGTATGGAACAGGCGGTCACAGCGGTGAAGGCAATATCTCCCTTGTGGACTACAATTCTCAGGGTATTACTTTCAGCTTTGAGAACGGCGAAAAGTTCCGTCATTCATGGTACAATGTCGCAACAATGACAGAATCACGGCTCAGGGATGATACTTATCTCTCGGCTGAACAAAAAGAAGAAAGGGCTGCACTCAAAGCAGAACAGGCTGAACCCCATAAGGTCGAAGTCGGTGACCGATTTCGTCACAAGATTAGTGGCGAGGTTTCTGAGGTTATTTCGCTGACAGGTGCGTTACCGTTCTATACGGACGATTGCACTATCACAAGAGAAAGCGGCGGTTTTGCTGTGACGGAGAATATCTCCTATGATAAGCTCCTGAACAGCGGTATGTATGAGTATATCGGCAGGGCTGAACCTAAAAAGGAGCAGTCTGCACCCGTGAAGCCTGAGCCTGAAAAGACTGAGGTAACACCCGATAAGCCTGAAATTCCTACGGTCAAGAACCTGTCTCAGTTCAAAAAGGCTATCCAGCCGGGTATGATGTTTGAGATCACTGACCACCTCCGTCCTGAGTGTATCGGAGAGCGCAGAGTGGTCACAGGCGTTACTACGGTTGATTTTACTTCCCGAAAGCTCGATGAAAACGGAGAACCTACGGGCAAAGACCTCCACATGGAGTTTGACCGTGCGAAGAACTGGACGTTTAACGGCGGTGAGCTGACTTCTCGGCTTGACAACGGCGATATGCTCATGAGCTTTCATTTCGTTGACAGCTTGGAGCGTGAGCAGACAGTTCAGGCTGAGAAAGAGCCGGAAATTGTACCCAAAACGACTGCACCCGTGCTGTCTGTTGGTGATCATCTTGAATACAAGGGCAAGGAGTATAAGGTCGAAAGTCTTGATATGGGCGGATTCATTACGCTTGCAGACACGGCACTTGAAGATGCTCCGAGACTTACGTCCCGTGTGACCTTCCTCGCTGATGAGTTTATACGCAGCGGTGAATACAAGATTATTCCGCCTGCGGTCGATGCTCCTGTGCAGGAAGTAACTGCACCCGATAAGGGCGAAAACTTCACGATCACCGATGATAACCTCGGTGACGGCGGTGCTAAGACAAAGTTCCGTGCCAATGTTGATGCTATCAAAACGCTGAAAACACTTGAACGTGAGAAGCGTCCTGCGACTGCTGAGGAAAAGGAAACCCTGTCGAAATATGTCGGCTGGGGTGCTTTGGCTAAGGCTTTTGATAAGGACGATCCGAAGTGGGCCGCAGAATATAAGGAGCTTTCTGAGCTGCTTACTCCGCAGGAGTACGCTCAGGCTCGTTCAACGGTCAATGATGCGTTTTATACCAGCCCGACCGTTATTGACGGAATCTACGAAGCTCTTGGTAAATTCGGCTTTGACGGCGGTAATGTCTTAGAGCCTGCAATGGGTATCGGAAACTTTTTCGGTCGTATGCCCGAAGATATGCAGACACACTCTCAGCTCTACGGCGTGGAGATCGACTCGCTGTCCGGCAGAATTGCTCAGGCTCTCTATCCTGATGCGGATATTGCAATTCAGGGTTTTGAGCAGAACCGTTTTCAGAATGGCAGCTTTGATGTGGCTGTCGGCAATGTGCCGTTCGGTGAGCTTGGTTTCCGTGATACCGTTCACGATACCACGAAACTGCACGATTTCTTCTTTGCGGAAGCTCTCGACAAGCTGAAAAACGGTGGTATCATGGCATTCGTGACCTCGGCAGGCACACTTGACAAGCGTGATGAAAGCACTCGCCAGATGTTGGCTGACAAGGCTGACTTCATCGGCGCGATCAGACTTCCGGGCGGTAAGAACGGAGCTTTCAAGGACAATGCAGGCACGGAAGTCACCACGGATATTATCTTCCTGAAAAAGCATCAGGGCAAGTCGCTTGCCGAAATGTCCGATATTCCTGATTGGGTACATATCGGGCAGACTGAAGACGGACTGCCGATCAACAAATACTTTGAACAGCACCCTGATATGGTGCTTGGCACGGTGGTCGAGGGCAACAAGCTCTACGGCAGCGGAACTATGGTTGTCGCAGAGGACGGCTTCGACCTGAAAACAGCACTCCATGAAGCTGTTGGCAAGCTCTCTGCGGAGATCAGTCATGAGCGCGGCAGAGATGTTTACGCTAAGACTGCCGACGGTGTTCAGGTGCAGATTCCCTCTAAACTGCGTAATTACAGCTTTTTCCTTTCTGACGATCAGGTGTTCTTCAAAAAGAATAACGCTGCCTGTGAGTTCCGTTTCGATAAGGGTACTGCACAGCACAAGCGTTTTACTGCTTTTATTGAATTGCGTGATCTGACGAGAGAGCTTATTGAAGCGATGGAGCTTGACAAGCCTGACAGCGTTATCAAGGATTTGCAGGCAAAGCTGAATACAGCTTATGACGATTTTTACAAGAAGTTCGGGCTTATCCACTCGCAGACCAACAAGCGTTACTTTGCGGAAGATGTTTCGTATAACCTTGTGGCAGGACTGGAAAAGAGCTATGATAAGACTAAGCTCCTTGAAAAGTCCGATATTTTCACAAAGCGGACTATCGTGCCGCCGAAGGCTGTGGAACACGTTGACACGGCACTTGAAGCTCTGACACTCTCCATTGCTGAGAAAGCACGGGTTGACTTTGAGTACATGAGCAGTCTGACAGGTATGACCGAGGACGAGCTGAAGCACGACCTGACGGGTGAGATCTTCAAGATTCCCCATACGGAGAATGATTATCAGACGGCAAGTGAATACTTGTCAGGCGATATTCGCAAAAAGCTCCGTGAAGCTGAGGAGATCGCTGAGTACGATCCCGATTTCAATATAAACGTGTCTGCGTTGAAACAGGCTATGCCTGAACCGCTGAAAGCCGGAGATATTGACATTAAGCTCGGTGCCGCTTGGCTTGATCCGAAGTATTACGAGCAGTTCATGTATGAGCTGTTGCAGACTCCGGCGTATCAGCGGAGTGACAGTCCGTCTGCAAGGTGGAACAAGTCTGCTATCGTAGGGGTAGAATACTCCGTCCACGCTAACTCTTTCCATGTAAGCAACAAATCTTCCGACAGGTCGGTGCTTGCGACTCAGAAGTACGGCTCTCATAAGATGAACGCCTACGATATTTTTGAGCATTTGCTGAATCTGCAAGAGCCGAAGGTCTACAAGACTATTGAGGTTCCGGACGGATTGGGCGATACAAAGGAAAAGCGTGTGGTAGATATTGATGCTACCCGTGTGGTACAGCGTAAAGCTGACGATATTCGCAAGGCTTTCAAGGAGTGGATCTTCAAAGATCCCGTCCGCCGTGAAGCTATTGTGGAGCGTTACAATGAGCTGTTCAACAGTATCCGTCCCCGTGAGTTTGACGGTTCGGCACTTTCTTTCCCGATGATGACAGCGGACATTCACCTGCACGATCATCAGAAAAACGCTATCGCACACGCTATGTTTGGCGGTAACACATTATTCGCTCACTGCGTCGGCGCGGGCAAAACCTATGAAATGATTGCAACAGCAATGGAAAGCAAGCGGTTAGGTCTTTGTACCAAGAGCCTATTTGCTGTGCCGAATCACCTGACAGAGCAGATCGGTGACGATTTTCAGAAGCTCTACCCAGGTGCTAACATTCTTGTTGCAACCAAAAAGGACTTCAAGAAGGAAAATCGCCAGCAGCTCTTTGCAAAAATCGCTACTGGCAACTATGATGCAGTTATCATCGGTCATTCTCAGCTCGGCAAAATTCCTGTTTCTAAGGAGAGACAGGTAACGACCATTCAGAGCCAAATCGACGATATTCTGCGTGGTATCGAGGAGCTTAAAAAGAGCGAAGGCTCTAAGTTCCAGATTAAGGCTATGGAGCGTACTCGTAAGAGCCTGCAAAAGCAGCTTGACAAGCTACAAAAAGCAAGTCAGGACGATACTCTGACCTTTGAACAGCTCGGTATCGACCGTCTGTTCGTCGATGAAGCCCACGAGTTCAAGAACCTCTTTGTCGCCACAAAATTGCAGAATGTAGCCGGAATTTCCAACTCGGCTTCTCAGAAAGCACTTGATCTTTTCCTCAAATGCAGATACCTCGATGAAAAGACAGGCGGCAAGGGCGTTATCTTTGCAACTGGCACACCTCTGAGCAATTCCATTACCGAGCTGCACACCATGATGCGTTACCTTGAATATGACTTCCTGAGCGATCACGGCTTACAGCACTTCGACAACTGGGTTGCGGTGTTCGGTGAACAGAAAACAGATTGGGAGTTAAAGCCAGCGGGTAACGGTTTCAAAGAGCGCACACGCATTGCAAACTACACCGGCTTGCCTGAGCTTATGTCCATGTTCAAACAGGTCGCTGACATTCGTACCGCTGATACGCTGAAACTTGATGTGCCTGACTGTGATTATCAGGTGGTTCAGGTTGATGCTACTCCTTTCCAGCAGGAGCTTGTTCAGGAGCTTGCCGACAGAGCCGATGCTATCAATGCCGGCAATGTTGATCCGTCGATTGACAATATGTTGAAGATCACAAGCGACGGAAGAAAGCTCGGTCTTGATCCTCGTCTGATTGATCCGTCCTTTGAGGATAATCCCGATACCAAACTTAACCGCTGTGTTGAGAATGTTGCCCGTATCCACGCTGAAACGGCTGAGGACAGGCTCACGCAGATCATTTTCTGTGACTTGGGCGTTCCGCATAAGGCTCAGGAAGCGGCGGTCGAGGGTGAAGATGCTGATGATGCTAAGGATAAGAAGTCTATCGCTGAGGTTGAGTCGCTTGAAGAAGAATGCGACTTCTGTGTATATGACGATATTCGTGACAAGCTGATCGCTAAGGGTATCACTGCGGAGGAAATCGCATATATCCATGATGCGAAAACCGAACAGCAGAAGGCTGACCTCTTTGATAAAGTCCGCAGCGGAGAAATCAGTGTACTGCTCGGTTCAACCGCCAAGATGGGTACAGGCACTAACGTACAGAAAAGGCTTATTGCCGTCCATGACCTCGATATTCCGTGGAGACCGGCTGACCTTGAGCAGCGCGCCGGAAGAATTATCCGTCAGGGCAATGAGAACAAGAATGTTCAGATCTTCCGCTATGTCACAAAAGGCACGTTCGATGCGTACAGCTACCAGACTTTGGAGAACAAGCAGAGGTTTATCAGTCAGATCATGACGAGCAAGACTCCGGCAAGAAAGTGTGAAGATGTGGACCAGCAGGCACTTACTTACTCGGAAATCAAGGCGCTCTGTACTGGCGATGAGCGTATCAAGGAAAAGCTGATGCTTGAAAACGATGTGAAGGAGCTGAGGGTACTCGCTGCGGAGCATAGAAACACGGTATTTGAAATGGAGGATAGAATCGCTAAGTTCCCCGAACTGGAACAGAGACTTACTGCTATCCTCGATGACCTACATACTGACCGTGAAGCACTCCGCAAGCTCCCGATTGATCCTGAGCGTAAACTGCCCGTATTCAAGATCATCATTGGTGAGACTGAGTACACCGACCGAAAAGAAGCGGCTAAGGCTTTGGAAGATGCGGTACTGGCTATCAAGTATGCCGATACACCTGTGAAAGTCGGCTCATTCCAGGGCTTTGACCTGAGTGTGACGGTAAACAGCAACATGATGGGCGGCGGTATGTCCGCTTGCCTGAAAGGTGCCGCATCACATACCACGAAGCTGATTGAGAGCTTTGCCCACAACCTGAACCGTCTTGAAGCTGCCCTCTACAATATTGACGGCAAAATCGAGCGTACTCAGGAGAACCTTGCCAAGCTACGGCTTGACCACGCAGAAGCTCAGAAGATCGTAGCAGAGCCGTTTCCTCAGCAGGATGAGCTTGACAGCAAGGAGGAAAGGCTGAAAGTCCTTACCGATGAGCTGAATCAGGTTGCTATCGAAGCAAAGAAGAATGCTCCGAAACGTGAAAAGACTTGCTATTTTGAGCGAGCGAAGATGAAGCGTGATGCCGCAAGACTTGCAAAAAAGCCGAAAGCTCCGAAGGACAAGGCTAAGGGCAGAAGCAAAAAGCAAGGAATTGAATAACCTAAAAGTCAACCATAAATTTAATTTACGGTTGACTTTTCTTTATCATATACTCCAGGAAATTAAGTACCCATATCTTTTCGGGTAATCTTATATCCCAACTTGATAATCAGCTTGAGCGTTTCTATCGCAGTATTACGATCGTACTCTTTTTCAGATTCTGGTAGCTCATCATACGGTACAAGGCAAGGCGTGGTTTTCTCTTCGGTATTTTTAATCTCTCCATAAATCCAGCCCTCTTTAATACGTCCAGCCGCCCACTGCCCCCATACCCGATTTGATAGACAAAAAAGAATGTGATAAAATAGAAAGAAAACGGAGGGTTTGGAATGAAAGAACGAAAACATGAAGCGCCGCCACGCTATGATGCGGCATTCAAGGAAGGTGCCATCCGGCTGGTGACCGAGGAAGGTCGCCCCATGCGGGAGATGGCGGAAGAACTGGGCGTCTGTACGGATACCATCCGGAACTGGCTTAAGGCGTCCGGCATCCAGCCAAAGGAAACCGAGCGGCAGAACCGCCTGGAACGCCGTCAGCGGGATCTGGAGGCGGAAAACAGAGCACTGCGCAAGCAGCTGGCGCAGAAAGACGAGGTCATCGAGATCCTAAAAAAATCCGTCGGCATACTTTCCAGACCATAGAGGACAAATACAGATTCATCCAGTCTGCATCTGCGGGAGTCTCTGTGGATCAGCTATGCCGACTTCTGGAAATCTCCCGCAGCGGCTACTACGCCTGGCTTCATCGGGGCATCAGCCCCAGAAAACAGCAGGATCAGCCACTGTCTCGTCAACTTATTACCCTGCATCAGCAACAGCCAGCCTCCGGGCTGGACACCCTGTTTCACATGATCCGGAGGAAAATGGTCTGCTCCAGAAAGCGGATCTACCGGCTGATGCGGCAGCTGCACATCCAGTCCGCACGCAAATTCGCATACAAGCGCACCACAAACTCCAGGCATTCCCACCCTGTTGCACCGAATCTTTTGAACCGGAATTTTCAGGTTTCTAAGCCAAATACTGTCTGGGTTGGTGATATTACATACATTCCAACCGGGCAAGGATGGCTGTATCTGGCGATCGTAAAAGACCTTTGCACCAAGAAAGTGGTGGGCTATGCATTTTCCAACCGCATCGATACGGCGCTGACCCTGGCGGCACTCCGCATGGCTGTAAAACGGGAGCATCCGGCGCCAGGGCTGATGTTTCATTCGGATCGGGGCGTGCAGTATGCGGCAGCGGCGTACCGGGAAAAGCTCGAAAAACTGGGCTTTGTGCAGAGTATGTCCCGGAAGGGCGAGCCCCACGACAATGCGGTGGCGGAAAATTTCTTCAGCTGCCTCAAGTGTGAATTGGTATATCTGACCAGCTACGCAACCCGTCGGCAGGCGCAAAATTCAATTTTTCGATACATTGAGGGCTTTTACAATCCAGTGCGTCCTCATTCTCCCATTGACTGGTTATCCCCGATGGAGTATGCCCGACAGTTGAATCGGCAAAATGTCGCATGAGCATACCGGAGCAATCCGGTGATTCATTCGACTTTTGTGTGCTTTTTCGTGTCTATTTTACCGGGAAGGGGGCCCCCACACATCGTGGACATTTGTTGCAATCTGCTCTGTAAGAGCTAATAAGTCCTCCGAGAGTGTGATATCATCTGTGTTTATAGGATTGGGTGTGTACATTTTATTTCCTCCATTTCATATTCACACCCTCTTGCTTAATACAAGAGGGTGTGGTGCTTGATTTTGGTGTTTCGTGGGTGTTCGACAATTAAGTGTGTGATTTTTTCTTTTTGAACAGCCATATGCTGACTCCTACGAGTGCAGCGATAATGAAGCCCAATAGGATTCTAAACCAAAGGCAATAGAAAAGTCCTACCTGAATAAAGGATACTTCCTGCACAGTATAAGAATTTCCGGCTTCATCGACCAAAACAAAACTGAGATTGTGCCTTCCCTTATCCAATGTGTATGACAAAGATTTATCCGCTTCAGAGTAAGTGAAATTGGTCATCAGCACTCCGTTGTCATATACTTTACACTCATCGGGATTAAGTGATTCACTGATATCGGTAATAGTATAGGTCTTAGAATTTTTGATAAATGCCTTTCCTTTTTTCAGATCACTTGGCACTTTACATGATGGTGCAAGTGCATCAATCCTTATCCATGCAAGAGATATATTTGAAGTTTCTCCTTTATACGTGTTCTCTGCCCTTAAATAAATGTCCTTGTTCGTTCCTTCAGGATAATTATCTATGAAGAACTGACCTGGTAATGTGTAGCTATAAACACCTACCGCATACATATCTTCGCTGTTATCTGCGTTCAAACCAGTATCATCTGTTTTGCCATTTTGGTCTCGTAATACGATATTGGTTTTGGAATCTGTAGGAGCGAACACTGTGATTTTTAGATCCTTAAAATCATCAGGTCGTTTGCTAATTGGTGTCTTCTCATCTTTCTGCAACGAGTACCAACCTGTAGAATCCTTAACGTTATCCGCTTTTTTACTTTCCGTAATATAAGCAAGTACATCGGAATTCATCATTAAAACCGAGGTGTTTCGACACAGAACACTTTTATTCCCCGCTTTATCAACAGCCGTTAAATCAAACGAGTAAATACCATCTTTCTTGAACTCAGGTAATGCGAACACCGCCTCTTTCATCTTATTTTCGGTACCGGTCTCAACAATTTGCGTAATATCTCCGTTTTTAGAGGTTGAAGGAGCAATTGTTCCGATTTCTTTTCCACTTGTATATTCCGGTGTGTAAACAGTTAGTGCATACTCTATGCGATCAAGGTTTTTATCGTTCATGGCAACAGAGGGAATAAAGCCATCATCAACACCTGTATTATCAGTGAAAATTTCCAAGTTTGTATAAGCCTTATCAGTATCACTTACAGACTTTCCATTCCTCTGCGATATGACTGGATTTGTGAAGTCAATTTCAAATATTACAGATTCTTGTGATGGTGTTGAATTGGATGCCATGTCAAATGGAGTAACACTCACAACATAAATACCATCATATGTATCATATTTACCGTCTTCTTTCTTGTTTGAGAACGGTATGGTAAATGTGTGTTTGTCTTTATCTTTCTCATCAGTACTCCAAGTACCTCTTGAAACAATTTCCATCCCGGTCTTATCATGTGTTTCACCTGGATTTTTTCGCTTAATTTCAACGTGTGCCAATGAAGGATCAAAATTATGTTCAGTGATTGTTATTACAATGTTTTTGTCAATTTGACTAACACCAAAATAGTGCTCCTTATTTGATGTTTTAAACTCATTAAAATTAGTCTTAAGAACCGGAGGCGTCTGGTCTACAACAAAGGAAGTGGTTGAAGCATTCTGACTGTGATTTCCAGCCATATCGGTATAGGAAATATTATAGCTATAAACTCCGTCTTTCGAGATTGTATATTTTCCTATATGTACATTGGCGTTATTTTGATCATTCTCCCACGATGTAACTTCAACTTCATCACCATTCAACGTAAAATGTACATCTTTGGATCTGAAATTTCTTTCATCTATAGTAATCGTAACAACTTGATCTCCGTTGTAATAAGCTGCATTTGAAGTTAGAGCTGATGAAATAGCGGGAGCAGTCTTATCTACATTATAGCTCTTTGTAGTTGCAGCTTCGGCTTTGTTATTTGCATTATCTGTCAAATTAACAGAAACAAGATTGTCATTTGTATCACTGGTTACAGTCACCATGAATTGTAAACTCGTTACAAGATTAGAGTCCCTTACTATAGATTCATTGATGATAATAGCCTCATCACCTGTGGTTTGAATATCCCCGTTCTCATTTACCGTTATAATGCCTTGTTTGTTATCATTTGCAATCGACCATTCTATTTCAGAGATGCCTGAAAAAGAATCCTCAACGGTAATAATAAGGGGAACATCTTGATTATAGAATACAATATTCGTGTCATTTTCCTGGTACACATTTGATGGAGATACTGTGCTTGATTCTTCAATTTTAATAGACGAAACATTTGCGTGAAGTTCCGCATCCTCAACTATAGTACCGTTTGCATATCTCAATCCTGATGTATGTTTATAATTGTCGTTTAAATAATTAGAGGAAGCCACATTATCAACAACAATCGCCCATATTTGCCCCTTGAAACCTTTCTCAATCTTAAATTCGGCATACCCCTCCTGAGAATTCCAGTTTTCTGTGCCACTGGCATATACTGTCATAGAAATTGGCTCTTGACTACCGGCTTCACGGCGATATAATGTGACATAATTTATGCCTGACGAAACATCTTCATCCTTTACATAAACACGCACAATTGTATCTTCCTTGAAGTAGTAGCCGTAAGTTGAATATTCAATATCGCTGCCATTTTCACCTTTAGATTCAAATCGGAATTCAGTTATCTCTGGATTCTTTGTATCGATATGAACAACTTTTTCACGCTTGTTTTTCAAGGACAACTCAGTATTTTCAGAAGCATAATTACCTGCATTATCTTGCGAATCAGAAATAAGGAGATAATGCCCCTCGGAGTCTATGTTATAGTTATATCGGACTTCATCTGTATATTTGGTTTTTGTCTCAGGAGAAGCAAACTTAATTGTTTGGTTCTCAACAACTACTCCGTCTTCAGTATGTGAGTACTGATCATAGACAGCATTATTATTGGAATCCTTCACATTCAAGGAAACATTATTCAAACCTGAGTCTTTGTCGGATGCAACTACTTCATAATTGAACGCAGAAGGATACCATATTTCACCATTAACGATGTGCTGATTATTCTCTGGTAGTATGATTTCAGCACTCGGCTTTACATTTTCCAGCTGCAACAATGTCGAACTAGATTCATTAGTTGAAACCACACCATCTATTATTGTTAGATAATAATTGGATTTATTTCCGAGTGCGTCTTCAATTATAAAATAAGCGGTACCAGAAGCATTTACAGGGAGAGTATCAAACACGAATTCTCTCGTTTGTCCATTTGAAGAAGATGAACTCACTTTATACTCTTCTTCGCCCCACTTAAGCTTTACCTTTTCGTCGGTTTCATCAGAAAAGCCACACCCAGATTCGTTATCTTCAACTTTAACAGAAAGGCTAACGGAATCATTGCCAAAAATTCCGAAAGTGAAGTACTTCAAAATAGAGGGTGTATAAGTATACCGATCTTCAATAACTGTAGGTGCATCTGTATCAACGTAAAACTCAAATGTACCATTGTTTTCATCGGTTATATTTCCAGCGAGATCTGTTGCTTGTACTTTTAATGTATAGCATCCATTTGCCTGATATTTGTCACTATTAATTTCAATAATATGTTCCTTACGATCTATGGGAACATTATACGAAATATCTACCGAACTTGTAGTTATTACAGTCTCACCATCAACTATCTCCTCATTATCAACTTCAATCGGTTCAGTGGTTAAAGTTCCAGAAGACAAATCATTAGGGGGGAACTTCTCGACTATCTTTCCATCGGGACCGATTACTGTGCAGGTATAGTTCTTCAGTCCTTTATCATCTTTTATGGTAATTGCAATCTCTTCCGAAAAAGATGATCCCCCATAATATTTTTTGCCATCCGCATCAACATATTGTGGTGTGGCAGAGAAAGACACAGTAGAATCATCTTGATCTTTGGGATCGTAGAATATATCACAATGATTATCTTTTGAATCGAGAAGATACGCCTCTTCACTTTTCGTATTATTGTGGCTCTTTATCACAAAGCTGATGGTGTTAACTCCTTGCTTATTAAGTCCATTTAGTTTGCTTACTGGGATGTAACAGTTTTTATATCTATAGTTGGACTTATCAGAGTATACGATTATTCCATTTCTTTCAGTTTCTTGCTGGTTTCTAACGCCCAAGCTTTGTTGTTTTCCATTAACATTTACAATAATACTATTAAGTGATGCATCATCAACTTCAAGTTTGATATAGTCGTTATTATTTGCATACACTGCGTTTGAGTATGGATATGTTTTTGATCTTTCATCACCGAAAATGAGAGAATGCTTTGATGTGGCTTTCTCAAGCTCTTCCTTATTATCTGAGTATACTACAGAAGCTTCTTTTATAATTGGCTTTGAACTGTTTACAGCATCAATTACGAAAGTTTGCTCGTTTTTTGCTTTGTCTCTGACAATAAAGGTAAGTGCATTGTTGGCAAGATTCTCATCATTATTTATATTGATTTCAAATTTATACCCACCATTAGATTCGGTATAGGCGATGTATTGTTCTCCGCCGTTACCAATTTTATATGTAACCGATTCAATTCCAGAGCCGTTCTCATAAAACGTTGCATCAGTCGAAAAGCTACGCTGCGACCACCAGAAATTTCCAGGTTGTGGCCAAAACGGATCAGACATATTGACAGCAAACTCTGTAGGTTTTGTTTTATCGAAATTATAATGAAAAGTCTCCTCTGCCACTTCATGATCAGAGTCATTGTCATAGGCAGCCCAAAAATGAACATAATGATGATTTTCAGGAATAACATCCGCTAATGCTTCAGAGTCCCATTCAGAATTCCACACACTTGCTGATTCATACGCACCCCAGTCAAACTCGTTTTTATCTGATGTTTTGTAATAGATTGATACATTCTCAGTCGGAATTGATGTTACAAGCCAGTTTAAAGTATTACTCCACTTGTTCTCATCCGTATCAATTCCTGATACGCTCAAATAAGGCTTAGAAGTGTCTTTTATAACAATAGATGTGTGCTGAATATTGCCAGCCTCGTCAATTACATAAAAAACCACTTCGTGATCAATCATTGACGGCTCACCATGGAGATTGAATCCGTACTCGCCGTTATTATCATTAAGTGAGATTCTATTGCCTACAGCTTCGATTTCGGACTTTTTTGTCAGCTCGCTGTTATCAAGTACATAGTAAATTTCAAGATTAGAAGACAGATTATCACTTATTGAGGATGAACTTTTTATATCAAAAGTCTTGTCATCGATTCTGATTTTTTCTACACTGAAAGCGTCAGGGATTGTTGTATCATACTTATAAGTTAAAGCCTGACAATCAACGACTTCATCCTGATCATCTTGTTTTCTAACAGCCCAGAACTTAATATATCCCTCGCCATCTTCAAACGCCGTGCCATCATTCCAAAGTTTGGCATCAGAATCAGAATACGTTCCCCACATATGATTAGCAAGAGGCGTTTCACTTGTCTTGTAATATAACGTTGCATCCGTACTAACATCTACAGTCCACTCATCAAAATTGTTTGTCCAGTTATCAGGGATGACAACATTTAACTCCAAGTCATTTTCTTCAGTTGTGGGTTCAGATACATCCTCGGTTTGCTGCCCAACACTATCTTTGAGATCTACAGTATCTTCAGCAATAGCCACAAAACTTGGGGCATTATAACTGAAAGCAAGTGCAAGTGCTGAGATAAAAGCAAACATTCTTCTTGCGTTTTTCATTGATGTACTCCTTTCTTAACTGCAAATGCGTAATTATTTCCATTTAAGACTGAATGAATATAAACAGAGAATACCAGTAGTGATAGCGTTATGCTCAATACCAATATCTCACTAGAAAACGAAGTCTTTACAATAATAAAAGCAATTGCCGAAATGATCATAAGAATATCGATATATTTGCTTTTCTTATTTTTAAAGAAACAAAGGATTCCTGGAAGGACGTATTTTCTATAATTATGCTTCTGACGGATCTTACCTAGATAATGCGTTAGTATTAAACCTACAATTAGTCCTATCCAGAATATGAAACCGACCATATATGCTATTGCTTTTTGCAGTTTTGTTCCTTCAAAATTAGAAAAAGGAATCAGAATAAATGATAAAGCCGATATGAGAAATGATATCACACTATACAGCAAAATACCGCAGTATCTGTTTTTACTCATGTTTATCATCATCGCTTTCTTCGTGAGAGTTATCGCTTTTTTTGGGCTTTAATAGATCATGCAAAGCTTTATATGAAGTTCCATTAATATATTCTTTTTTGAACAAGCTGTTTCCCTTCCTTCGATAAGGAAAGTACGCAAATGCTCCTAAAACAAATGCGATCAATGCAACGAACAGCGAAAGCATCATGAAAAGGTGCCAAGATTTGTAGTTAATTCCAAGCGTGCTATGAAGGCCCGTTATGACTGCAAATATAATAAAAACACCCAGCATGCAAGTGCAAGCAGCAAATCCGGTGAAAATGCCGTAAACAATGTTACCTATAACAGGTTTTTTCTCGAATCTTCTGTCAAAAGTCATCTTGATTCGTTTTATGAATTCCACATTTGCCACCTCACATTTTTTCAAGACTATTAAGCGTTTCAATAACCTCTGAACGTTTCACGCTTTTTTTCTCAGCTATCTGATTTATGACATAGTCGCCTTTGTTGTTTAAGGTAACGGCTAGCATCTTGATAATGGTACGGTACTCTTTTAAGTTAGCATTTTGTACAATCAAATCATACGCATCTACATAATCATAATCATTTTCTCGATCAACGCAGTAAAGAGCTATTGCCAGCTTGTAACCAATATCGTCTGTAGAAAGGCCTAGCGAATTGACACTCGCCGCAATTGAAGGCAACTCAACTGGATTAGCATGCTCAATAATCTTATCAGCATATTGGATCTTATCATTGTTATCATCAAGCTGATTAAGTAATGTAATCATAAGTGTCGCCTCTGAGGAATTAATCACATTATCATTACATAAGAACACGAACGTTTCATCACAAACTTCAAGTTCCTGTGCTCCAGTTGCCAATTCCATTCGTTCAAGTGCGATTTCAGACAGCTCCCCCTGCTTTGTGGTTTGATATGCAGAATCTCCTTGTTCTATGTGATTATTTATCTCACTGACCAGGTTATTCCAGTTGCTTTTTGCGATTCGAGCACCAATTGCTCGATAAACACCCGATATCAGTAGCAACGAAAGGAAACAACCAATGCAAATTCCAAATGTTATAGAGGAATTTTTTACTTGTTTGTTTTCCCCCTTTTTAACAGTTGGAATAGAGTCTCTTGCATCTTCCAAATCACGAATTATCTCGTCATATCCATGATAGAATGCTGGATCATTCATATACCCATCTAAGCGTTTGCGAGTGCATTTCTTTATAATATTCTGTAAGGCAAGATTATATCTTCCACCTAATGGTCCAGTACATTCAAGAGATAAATCTCGCTCATAATAAGAATCGTGATTCAGCAAATGCGATTCATAAAAGCGTGATTTACGGTTTAAAGTTGAGAATTCTTCGCTGTTAGTTACTAATTCAACAATATTTAGGCATTCCCAGAAGGTTGCCCCAAATGAAAAAATATCGCTTTCAATTGACATTCTTCCAATTTCAAAGCCATTTGTTTTGTCTTCACTTTTATCATTGAGTAGAGTTAATGGGAAACTGTCATCTATTGCAGCCCTAAAAGCTTCCGGGGCTGCATAACCAATCGTTCCATGACAAAATGGATGGTTGATGTCTTCTTTGACTCTGACACCATTATCATTTATGTACTTAAATGGTGCGAGCTTATGATATATATATCGATCACGCTCATCTAAAAATTCTGATCGTCCAAAATCAATTAAAACTAATTCTTCGCTTTGGCTTGTGACCATGATGTTTTCGGGTTTTATATCAAGATGCAGCACTTTCTTTTTGGATGTCATGCTTATAAATTGTAATATACCACACAGACTCAGCATATAATGCAACATTTTATCTTGATATCTGAAAAAAGTTTTTTCATCTTTGTATTTTTTTAGAACTTCTTCCTTTTCAAAGTCCTTAAACTCATGGTATTTAATCCAACGATTATCTTTAAACTTCTCAAGTCCCCAAAACTGCCTGATACAGTATTGTTCCAAAGACCAACCGTCGATATATTCTTCAACAACACAGAAGCAAGGTATCATTGCACCATTTAATTCAATGCTTTTACTTCGGATGTGCTTTGATATTTCTGGCGTTTTCAAATCAAAACTTTCGCCAAGATCTTCTATAACATCATATATCCGAGCCACACTACGACACTCTTGAAGTTCTTCAAATATTCTAAGTTCATTATTCGTAAATCGCTCAAAGCGAGAACGAGAGTAGGGCTTAAACTTCAAAACACAAGAGAATGATAACTCTTCTTCATCTTGACCGTTTACAGAGATTTTTCTGCCTTTAAATACAAAGCTTTCAGTTCCCTGGGCAATAAAGCCATGTGGGAAATCCTTTTCATCTATCTCATAAATGAATTTACTGCCCTTTATCTGGGTACTCACCGAATCACATCTCTTTCTAATCCAAGTTCTCTGGTAAAGCTAAAATTCCAAAAATAGATTGATCTACCTCGGTATCGTTGCATTCAAAAAGAACGATCTCAGTCTTAATGTCATCGTTGGTTTCATCAAAAAGTTCAATATTTCCGAGATCGTCTGAACTATTAACCGTTTTGTTCATTAATTTCCACCTTCCTCAGAAGTTGGATTTTCATTGAACGCAGCTAAATCGGCATCAAGCTGCAAATATGCATCTCTTGCACTTTTTACAGCCCCTTCATTTATCGCATCGAGAACTTCTCCAACACTTCCGATTTTTTCAAGAATGTGTTCAACCTCTTTTCGATATTGATTAGCACCAGCACCTTGCCATTTTCCGAGTAATGCTTCGTTAATCCGTTTGAATTCCTTTATAATATTATCAAAGTCCGTTTTGGCTACCTGACTATCCTTTTCAAATTGTACAAGCTTTTCGATATCAGCACATCTGATATGATTACCATCAGCCATTACTATTACCTCCATTTGTCTTGCCTAATAAACTTCATCTTCATGAGCTTGTCAGCTTCTATATCATAAAAATAACCATCCCCAGTTTCACATCGAGCATATTCTTCCCTTAATCCTTTTACATCCATACTGCCGAATACTGTCTTTTGTCCTCGTTCAGCAGCAAATTCTGCGATACTATCGAGTAAGAAAATAGCATTTAATGAATTATTAAAAAAGTTATTGCTTTCTTGATCTGTAATTTTTTGCACATCAGTGAAAATAAAAATCAGATCTTTTTCTTCGGCGATGGCTGCGAGTTTTGGAAGAATGTTGTTTATAAACTGTTTCTCACCATTAGCGCTTAAATAAAGCATTTTACTCTGAAGAATAAATACCGTCGGTTTAATCGGATTTAGTTCTTCGTTGTAAGACGGCATAAGTCCTGCCATCTCCTCACCGTATATATAAGTTGCCACAGGAGATTTAAGTTGATTATTAGAAATTCCATTCCAAGTGAGATCCATGTAATAATCATTAATGAAATGGTAAAACTGCTGAAACGGTGATAAAGTCTTCTTGAAACCAGATGCAGTAGTCGGTTTATCTATAATGTCCATAAAATCAGTTGGGGTTTTTTGATTCATTCCACTATCGTTATTTGGAGGGAGCGGTGAGTTTCTCTTTGTTTCATAAAACTTTATACAGTCCAAACCAAGTGATTCACATCTATTATAGAATTCTTCAAGCTGCTTTCTTCCGTCATCAAAAAATACAAACCTCGAAGATGATTTCTTTTTAAATAAATCCTCAAGAATGACTCTAAGCAAGTTTGTTTTTCCATATCCTTTTTTTCCATAAATGCCGAGTACCCTTGATTCTGAGAAATCGATTGTCACCGGACAAAAGTCAATGTAATCCAAACCAACAGAAACAGGACAAGGAATCCAAGGAATATTTTTTTTCGTTGTTATAGGTTCTTGTTTTAAACGTTGATACTCGTCACGAGTCAAATCGCCATTGAATGTCAGATGCTTCTTTACACACCTGTCAAACTTGCCATTTTCTTCTCTACCACTTTCTTCGTTGTAGTGATACTTACTCTTTAAGCAGAACAAAAAACTACTATCAGGCTCCATCTGATCAGAAATATAGCATTGAACCTCATATGGTGCATTCATTCTAAATGTACCTTCAATATTATCAGGCTTTATGGTTACATTCGCAAAGCCGCGCCCAGGAATCGCTCCGATTTCTGATACTTTTGAATTGAATATCTCGATATATTTATCCGAGGGCATTTCAAATGCGATTTTCTGCCCAAAATTGTTGAGATATGATGATAACCCTTTAGTATCTGATGCAGTAAATACAATTGAAATGCCTTTTGACAAACCATCTCTGCACATTTTGGCGAATTTTTCTTGATATGCTGAATACCTCGGTTCATCTTGGAACGAATTAAGATTATCAATTATAAATGTCGTGTGAACAATCTTTTTTTCACCGAAATATGAAGAAAATCCGGTTCCCTCCAGAATCTCAGTATTCTTCTTGATTCTTTCTTCAAGTATCCTGAAAACACGCTTAACATATTCTTCATTGGAATTATCAAAGTATGCTGCAACGAGAGGCATAGTTTTATAGGATGCAAGAGCTCCACCAAAATCTAATATAAAAATTTCCTCATCATCAGGATTAGTGATAATATGTAGCGTTTGAATCAGTAATTTAAGGAAGTTTGTTTTTCCACTCATTGCTGCACCGAACAGAGCTATATTTTTGTCGAGTAAGTCAACTTTAAAAAGAGGTTGCTTCTGTACAATAGGAATATCGTACTGACCTAACGTACAAATCAAGTTTCTCTTGTCCATTGCTGTATCAACTCCATTCTGTTGCATTTATAAGCTTAGGTTGTTTTATCTTAGTTTTTAATGGGGGAAGGAATATTGTCTCTGGAATTTGTTTTCCTGTATTAACTGCAATAATAGTGTCCACAACAAACTTCAATTGAGTAGCATTAGGATCAACATTTTTTTGTTGTGCCTGCAATACAGTATTATCCTTATCTGAACGATAGAACTTTTCATTAAAAGTTCCGCTGTCAGGCACAAATGTGATATTCACAGGATCTTCAATGCTTGTATTTTGATTAGAACCTGTATAGGCAGATTGAAAGTACTCAAAGCGAGAGCCTGTTCCTACAAGTAAATAGGCTCGTCCGTTCAGCGGCATTTTCGGAGCAGCCGCCACAGGACTATCAATCATTTCCTTGGAAGCTTGCTTCGTGGCAACCTTTAGGCAGATTCTTGCTTTAGAGTTTACTCTTATATCGTCAGTGATAGCACCCTCGATATTCTGTGATACAAGAATGATATGAAATCCAAGCGTTCTGCCAACACGGGCAATCGTTGTTATTTCCGCAATAAAGTCAACGTCATTGCTTTCGCTTGAAAAACGCTTTAATTCAGTAAACTCGTCAACTACAAGTACAAGATGAGAAAGACTTTTGATTTTATCCAGTCCTTTATTAACAAATGTGTCCATCTGTTTAGCGTTAAGTTTACTCATTTTCTCAAGAATCTTCTTGACTGTTTCAGAATAATCAGCATCGTCTATGGCTATTTTTTGCTGTTTGAGCTGAATTGAAATTTCATAGAGTTCTTTCAAAGACTTCGTCCCATCAGCTTCGATCATTCCAGAAATTTCTACCATTATTCGTCTTGCGCGAATATATGCATCCGCTGTATCTATTCCAAATTCCTGAAGAAGTAGTTTTCTCTTTTTAATTTCAGCATTAAGCGTCTCAAGAAATCGTTTCAGCATATATGCGGATGATATTCCTTCACTTTCACCTGCCGTATCGGTAACTACGCCGACACAATGTGGCAAATCTCCTAAACGATCTGAAAAACCTCCACCTTTCATATCAACTAACATTAAGTTTAAATCCATGGGAGAAAACTTCATACACAATCCGATTAGATAGGTGATAATAGTTTCGGATTTTCCGGAACCAGTAGTACCTGCAACAAGCATATGAGGACCGTCTGCTTTCTCATATAAGTCAAGTGACATTGATCCATGTTCATTTGCACCAATCTTAACACGTAAATTTCTGGTGACGTCATATTCTTCTTCACTTGATTCCCAGCACTCAAGTATGCGTTTTGCAAAAGGTGAGGTAGATAATGGATTATCCACACCATTTTCAGGAATGATATCATCACTAGAAATGTCATGCAATTTAAATAAGGTAACCATGCTTGGCACCTGACCGTTCTCTGCAATACGTGTATAATAAATGGCTGCAAGTCTTCGGTATGCAAGCTCATATTGTTCTTTGTATTCTTTAGAAGAGAAAATATAGTCATTCCAGAAATTGGGATACTTATTTGTCTCCGTCATATTAGCTAAGATGTTCTCTCGTGTCATAACGCTATAGCGTGGTACAACGTAGCCATATCCCACTTTTTTAGCGTCTACATTCATGTAAATTACATCTCCACAATAACGAGGAAGCTTATCCTTATCATCGCGGCAAAAAATAAATGTTAAACCGAGTTTATTCTGGTAGTCTTCACCCTCTTTGGGAGCTTCGGGAAGATATTTTGAAAAACCAGTAGACTTGATATTATAATCTTCAAATACTACACACACTATCTGGGTGTTATGTTCAGATTCAACTTCGTTTTCTTCATCGGATTGTATGTCCTTGGCTCTTTGAGTCATTATGTTCAATAATTGACCATAAACAAGACCAGCGCTCTCTTTGTCGAAAACGAACTGAGATGTATTTTCTAGTAATTCGTTGCAGTGAGGAAGAAATTTATATATATCAATCCTTTGTTTTTGCTCCTCTATACTCAATCCCTCTTCAAAGAAAAATACAAATTGAATATCTTCCGGAGAATGATAATAAGCGAGTTCTAATACAATGTGCTTAATAGTATCATGTGCAAAGGAATTGTCAGGAGAAACTATACCCAAGGCACCGGCATTTCTTATATCAAGCATATATGGTGCCTTAATACCGCTCTTACCCCATGTTTTACCATCAATATATCGGAAATATTCTGTGGAAAACCTGTATGGCAAATCAGAAAGCAATACTTTTTCTTCTGAGATCAGCCCTTCCCTTTGAGACTTCTTGAGTTTTGCTTCCTCATCCTTCCGTGTATGTTTCTTTATAAATGCATACCACGGTAATTCACTTTCAGGTGTAAGAATATAGATCCCTGCGATTCTCTTATCAGTTGTTCTCTCGTCTTTGCTATTAGTGCATGTTTCGTACCGTAAATAATAATAAACATCAGAAAAAATCTCATCTTTTTTCTCATATTTAATATCGAATAGAGGTTTCACATGCTCGGATACGCCTAAAGTAATACGCATGAAATCGTTATCATTTTGTGATCTTGAAAAAATAGCAGAATCTAGTGTAGATAACTGTGTGAACAGTTTTAACATATCCGGATACAACGACTGAAGATAGGTGAGGTCAGCTTTTTGCCAAATACCTATCTTTTCATCGATCAGACGTTTAATATATTTTTCGTAGTTTTCTTTCCATTCGGTTTTCTTCTTAGTGTTCGTTGCTCCTTGTTTAAAATAGTTGTAGGTGGATGTAACCAAAGTCATTACACCGGTAGCAGCCGTCATCATCCACATCATACCACCCATACCACTCGAACTGGCGGATTTAGACATCACAGCTCTAACGCCTATCATTCCTCCTGTAGAAAGAACGGTAGGTATCAAAATGTCGGCTAACGTTCTTTCGTCTTTTTCAGGTATATCACCTGGAGGGAGAATTTCAATATCCGATGAATCGACCGCTTCAAGAGTACGACTGCTTATATTGTATTCAAGGGGATTATCATCGGAATCAAGAATATAGCTACTTGGAATTTTATCAAAGAGCAGTTGACTCTCCAATTTACGCTTCATAGTTATCAGTAAAACGCTTGAAGTAACAAAGCCTAATTCAATTAGTGTTACCTTATTAGACAACAATTCTTCTTCAAAATTGATAACCTTGAATTTGCCTTTTCGAGAATAATCGACAACAAACTGCTTACGGTGTTTTAGATAATCCTTAAAAAGAATAAAATGTTCTGGAAAATTATTATGAAGTCCATAATACAGGCCTTCAATAAAAGCTTTTAGTGTTATATCATCCTTAACAAGGAAAGCGAGACTATCAGTGATTCCAGAGAATTTTTCACCATATTTATTCGAATCATTAGGAAAATCAAATTGAACTGAAATCATGATTTCATTATTTTTCATTTGCTACGCTCCTTGCATAATAGTATTATTCTTTGAATAACATCTGTAACCGTTTCTTTAGTTATCGATTGAGTTGCAGGTATGTTTATCTCCGGCATATCGGTAACCTTTACCGAATCAACAGGCTGAATCTGGGGAAGATGTGCGATGGCACTATCAGACTTTTCAGGCATACCAGTGATCCTAACTGAACCTACAGACTGAATCTGTGGAAGTTTTACGATAGCATTATCCGGCTTTTCAGGCATACCAGTGACCTTAACTGACACCACAGGCTGAATTTGATGAAGTTTTGTGATAGAACTATCTGGCTTTTTCGGCATACCAGTAACCTTTGCTGAACTCACAAGCTGAATCTGTGGAAGTTTTGC